>JAEEGL014498904.1_pt1 | contig 26589 bp, 22 predicted proteins | sample 9134231 | NCBI WGS metagenome assembly JAEEGL01 (sample SAMN16246548, study PRJNA631951) | gut metagenome | biome: gut microbiome; feature: rumen; material: fiber-attached | host: Bos | place: Iran: Karaj | collected 2018-10 | reverse complement strand
TTTTACCATAACTACCAGTAATAGCAATTCTTTTTAAATTGTTCATTGATTCAAGTTTATTTTTAGCCATTCTCTTATAATGATTAAATACCATTTTTTCAACAGGTATATTTATAACATTAATTAAATATATGAATAAATAATTTAAATAAATTATAAGTCCAACATAGAAACAATAGAAACTAAGATTTAATTCGTTATAATTCATAATAGTAGTAATGTACACTAGTAAACCATAAAGAATTATCTCAGTTACATACAATCTTTTAATTCTAGGTGTAAAAACTAATGGTTTTTTTGATTGCTCGCTTTTAAACAACTTGTTTGTTGTAAAGTATACAAGCATAAAATAAATAACAAAACATATAATTAATGTTTTACCTTTTAAAAATAAGAAAGCTACAAATAATAAATCAACTAACTGAAATACTTTCTTTTTATTATTAAACATCCAGTTAATATATCTATCATCTTCGTTATACCAATTTTGTTGAAGCATATGAAAAGCTTTTTTACTTTTAAAAAGCAAATAAACTAACGCAAGAATTAATGATAATAAATAATATGTTTTCAAGCCTGATCACTTCCTATAAAACTATTTAAAACATTTATTGTTTGTTGCAATCTTTCTAGGTATGCATAGTGAGTACATCCTTCATATGTTACAAGGCCAGCATTTGGAATTAGTTTTTCAAGTTCAACTGCATCCTCATAACTTGCTTCTGTATCATTAGTACCCCATAATATTAAAGTTGGACACTTAATTTCTTTTACTTCGTTACTTAAATCATAATTAACATGCTTTACAAGAATATTTCTCATCATTTCACTAGCATTCCTATAATCAGTTGATCCAACATGTTTTTTAACATAACCTTCAAAGTTCTTTAAAATAGGTACTTTCTTTAATGCTTTTAGTGCTTTAGTTTTAAAATTAGGTTTTTTGTTACTCTTCTTGTAAGGACTTGCAAGTAATACAAGTTTGCTTACATTATATGTAATAGCATAACAAATACTAATCTTTCCACCAAAAGAGTGTCCAATTAAAATTGGATTTTTAATTTTTAATGATTCAACTATCTCATGAACCATATCGGCATAATCAAATAAATCCCATTCATATTTTGGTTCTTCACTCAAACCAAAACCAGGTAAATCAATTAGCAAAACATTGTTCTTCTTTAAAAATGGTTTAGCAATTGGCATCATCATTTCAATATTTTGACCCCAACCATGCAAATAAACAAGACTTACCTTTGATTTATTATCGTAATAAGAATAATTAATACTAACATCTTTATATTTGTATTCCACTCTTTTCACCTATATAGATTATACCATAATAATTAAATAATTCATATTTAAAAATGCTACTTAATAGTAGCACTTATTATTTTATTTAATACAGTTTCAAACTCAGTTTTGATACTATCTCTTCTTTTTTCAGTTTGAGCTTCAAATCTAGAAGTAATATTAGGGCCAGTATTACTTGCTCTAACTAAGGCAAATCCATCATCAAATTTAACCTTTACTCCATCAATATCAATGAAATTATAACCTTTCATTAAAGCATAGTTTTTAACTTCTTCAACTATTTTAAATTTAGTCTCATCAGTAACCTTATACTTAATCTCTGGAGTACTATAATATTTAACAATTTCTTCTAAATACTCACTTAGTTTTTTATCTGTATGACTAAGCATTTCAATAAGTCTTAGTCCATTATATATTCCATCGTCATATCCTGGAAATTTATCTCTAAAGTATACATGTCCTGAGTATTCCCCACTAAGAGGATAATTACCTCTTGCAGATTCTGCTCTTGTATATGAGTTACCTACTCTATATTCAACAGGTTTTACTCCAAGTTTAACAAGTTCATCTTCAAGTGCTTTAGAACACTTAACATCAAACATACAAGTTTTATTATCTACTTTATCATAAAGATATTTCCACATAATTGCCATAAACTTATCTATTTCAATAAATTGTCCTTTTTCAGATACAAATCCTACTCTATCAGCATCTCCATCATATCCAATACCAACATCTGCATGAGTCTTTTTAACTTCTTCTTTAAGCATACTCAAATTTTCTTCAACACATGGGTCTGGATGATGCATAGGAAATGTTCCATCAGACTCATCACAAATAGAAGTATATTCTACTTTGTCTTTAATTCTTTCAAATACTTTTCCTGCGATTATGCTTCCAGTACCATTACCTGGGTCGTATACAACTTTAACTTTTCTTTTACCAAAATCAAGTTTACTAGTTAGCAAATCAATGTATGCTTCAGTTATATCAACATCTTCTGTGCTACCTTTTCCATCTATAAAATGGTTTGATTTTATTGTCTTATATATTTTCATAACATCTTTTCCATATGCATTATGAATACCATTATATGAAAACTTAAATCCATTATATTCTTTTGGATTATGAGAAGCTGTTATCATCATACTAGAATTAATATTTAAATAATTAGAGGCAAAATAACACATTGGTGTAGTAGCAAGACCTAATCTTTTAACATTAATACCACATTCAACTAAACCTTTAACTAAATTCTTTTCAAGACTCACAGAACTTAATCTATTATCATATGCTACTACAGTAGACATAATTTCTTTTTCTCTTAATTTAGTTCCAAAGGCGCGTCCAATTAGATATGCAGTTTCATCATCCATATCAGTGTTATAAACACCTCTAATGTCATATTCTCTAAATATTTCACTCTTTAATTCCATATTTTTTCTCCTTATTTATTTTACTTAATAGTTGTTTAAATAACTTTTCTGGATCTTTAAAAACATTCTTTTCAAAAGTAGTATATTCAAAATCTTCCAATAATTCTTCGGCAGCTTCTTCATTAAGCTCTTTAGCGCGATTTATAATAATGCTAAATGCATTTGTTAAGTGATCAGTTATTTCATCAATTGGATAAAGTTCTTCTCCAGTTACTAATGATCTTGAATTATGGCTTTTTTTCTTTGTGAATAAGTCTAGTTCGCTAACAGCATCAACAACTATTTTTCTATCTTCCCCAAATGCATCAAAATACTTAGCAGATTCACCTTCAAAATAACACTTCATTCTTTCTTTTATAGTACTTGGATACATATAGCTTATTGCTTCTAAAAACAATACTTCATATATATATCTAACATCATAATCTAAACATACACTTTGAGTTAGAAAATCAGTAATTCCTTCATTTAAAGAATTACCAAAATCAAAACCATTTCTTACTCCAACATTGATATTCTCATCATTATTACTTGCCATATGAAAAAGTTCATGGACTAGTCTATACCCCTTTGAAGTACCATTTATTTTATTCATTACAGGATCATAATCTACAAATTTAGATGTCACTTTTTTATTCATCTCTTTATCTATTACAAGTGACTCTAAATGATGATCAAATAATCTTGGACTATATCCATTATTAACGATATAATTTCTAACAACCTTAAATTCCAATTTATCATCTACATTATAACCAAATTTAATATTAATAAGACTCATATAATCCTCCAATATAATTTTAACAAAATCTAAAAATCTCATAAAGTTGTTTTTGATTATTTGACACAATTTGATATAATTAACTTGTAATGGAGGATTAATTATGAGTAATTTTAAATTAATAAAATACAATAGTATTTCTAATGCTGTTATATGTTTGATAATAGGACTATTACTATTATTGTTTCCAGAAGAATCTTTAAATATCGCAGGTTACTTAATCGCAAGTGTTCTTATGCTTTGTGGGCTTGGACATATACTTAGAATTATAAAAAATAAAGGAATCGAAACAAATGGAGACATTATTTATATAATAATGAGTATTGCTTTCATAGCAATTAGTATAACAATATTTTTAGACCCAACATGGATGATTAGACTTATTAATATAGCAGTAGGTATAGTTCTTATAATTACGTCTGTTACCAATGGATTAAACCTTCTTAAATATAAAAAAGATAGAACAACCTCTTGGTGGATGTATATGTCTTTAGTTGCACTTATTCTTATAATTGGAATAGTAGTACTAATAGATCCATTATTCCTAGCAAAAGTAATAATTAGACTTGAAGGAGCTTCACTAATAATTAATACACTAATTACTATATTACTTGCTAAGAAAGTTAAATCATATTTACAAATAGAAAACAAAACAAAAGATTTAGAAGTTATCTAAATCTTTTTTTTATTAAACATTTAAACCAATCTTATCACTATCATCAATAGCGCTATATTTACTTTGTGCAAGTGCCATTGAATAAGTACCTGCTAGTGCTTCATCTGGTATATTAGAAATATCTATACCTTTTAGTAATAAGGCTTTTCTTATAATGCCATTCATTGTTAATCTATTAAAGAATTTTAACTTATCTCTTTGATTAACTGTTTTGTCATTTTTAGAAAATCTTGAGAAAAATCTTGAACTACCACTATAAATGAAATTGTTTATTGCTGATTCAACTTGTTCTTGCCCGTGGTTTTCAAGAGTAACCCCGCATATTTCATCAAGTATATATGGAAGTTGATCTGAAAATGATATATTACAGAACACATCAATTTGTTGATTAATACTCATTTCATCAATATTTTCAATTTTAGACATCATTAAGAATTCTTCAATAAAATGTTCAAAATCTCTTGGCGCAACTTTATCTTTTAATTCTTCTCTATATTTAATATTTGCATTTCCATTAGAAATATAGCCATAATTACATCTACCAATTATTTCTCTTAATGCTGCTTTAACTTGAGCTAGTCCATATTTAAAATATGTAGTTTTTAAAGCATCCATTATTAATGCATTTTTTTGCATATTATTAATAAGTGGATTTAATCTATTAGTTTTCTTTCCAGTATATGCTTCTTCAAATACATCAAGTATACTAGTATCAAATCTTTGTTGTCCGTTAATAGGTATATTATGTTTTTCGCATTCAGACAAATATCTTCTAAATAAATCGCCTGATGGCTCGATATCTCTTTTTAAACAGTCTTCAAAAAAGTATGTAATATAAGTAGAAATATCCGAGTTATAACTATTACCATGCTCTTGCATATATCCAATGCCACCAATTGTTGGAATTAGTGGATTTACTTTATTAAGTCCTTCTTTTAAATAAGGATCATTATTTATAAAATTAATAATTCTATTAGCTGATTCATAGTCAGTATTACGAAGTCTAATAATTACATTATCAACTCTTACTGCTTTTGAAATTTTAGAAGCATGTTTAATATTGCTTTGATCTAAAAAGTTAAATATTCTAGTAGCTCCTTCTTCTAAATGCTCTAAATCAAGAGGTATATATAGTTTAATGTATTTTCCATATGGTACATCTCTTTTACTAACAAATTGAAAGAAGTAAGGATGGTTTTCCATATCCCTAACAGTAAATATGTTTGGTCTATTTTGGAATTTTTCTTTCCAATGCTCAAACATGTATTCATTAGATTTACCACATAAGTATGTTTTACCTTGATAAGATTCAAGTTCTGAAGGCTTCAAGTTTTTACAACAAAGAATCTTATATACTAAATCATCTGCATTTTGTGGATGTTGTTTATAAGCATTAAATGCAAATTTGATTAATTCATCAATTTCCCCTGCTCTTGATCCATCATATTCTCTATTCATTTTGATCACCTATATTAATAACTTGAGTATCACTATTCATTTCCTCATCGTTAATTGGTTTAAACTCCATAGTTTTTTCAAGTTCTTCTTCTGGTACTTTATGAATTGCTATTCCGGTTTCTTCTTTTGGAGCATTAGGATCAATAACAAATTCAAATCCATCTACATTAAATTCTTCCATTACTCATACCTCCTAATTATAATTATAACATAATTATTGTAATTTGTATTGTTAATAATAAAGTGATATAATTTCTTTGCGATGTGATTTTATGATATTAAATATAATTGACCAAATAGGACAAACATTATTCATTAGTAAAAAAATATATGCTATTATTGGAACTATAATTTCAGTAATGATTTTTCATAGGCCAATATTTTTTGTTATTGGAATGTTTTTTACAAGAAAATTTAAGCCAGCAAAAAAGAATCACAAATATGGAATATGCATTGCTGCTAGAAACGAAGAAGCAGTAATTGGAAACTTAATTGATAGTATTCATAAGCAAGATTATCCAAGTGATTTATATACAATATTTGTAGTAGCAGACAACTGTACTGATAAAACAGCAGAAATTGCAAGAAGTATGGGTGCTATTGTTTACGAAAGATTTGATGAAGAACACAAAACAAAAGGATATGCACTTCAATTCTTGTTTAATCAAATTGAAAAAGATTATAAAACGGATTCATTTGAAGGATATTTTATATTTGATGCTGATAACTTATTAAATACAAATTTTATTACAAAAATGAATGATGCATTTGATAGTGGAGTTAAAATTGTTACTTCATACAGAAATAGTAAAAACTTTGATGAAACATGGGTTGCTTCAAATTATGCTCTTCACTGGTTAATGTCAATAAGAGCACACCATAGAGCAAGAAGTGTTCTAAGACTAGCTACAAATATTCAAGGAACTGGATTTCTATTCTCAAATGAAATAGTAAAAGATGGTTGGAAATATACTTCTCTTACAGAAGATAGAGCACTAACTGCAGATGCTGTTGCTCAAGGTTATCAAATAACATATCAAGATGAAGCAATGTTCTATGATGAACAACCAACGGATTTAAAAATTGCTCTTCGTCAAAGATTACGTTGGGCAAAAGGACACTTACAAGCATTTGTTGAAGTTGGTCCTTATCTATTCCTAAATATATTCTTTGGTAAATCACTACTTAGAACAAAATGGAATCATGAAAAAGAAGAAAAACAAAGTTTTATAAAAAGATTAATTGAATCAATTAGACACAGATTTGCGTCATTTGATACTTTATCACAACTAACACCATTTATGATTGTTAACCTAATTAGATGGTTAATAGTAATGGTATTTATATATTCTTGCTATTCATATACAAATGGTATTGATAATGTTAATTTGTTTAATGGTTCATCATGGTTAATTAAAAGCCTAAATAATCTTACAAATATTAAAATATCAGTGAGTCCTGGAGTTAATGCATTCTTTATAGCATCAGGTATTCAAATAATGCTAAGAATAATTTATAGAATTGGTGTGTATCTAGCCAACATGTGGATTGCTGTATATTTATTAATTGTTGAAGAAAAAAATATAAAACCAATTCCATTTAAAAACAAAATTAAAATGATAATAATGTGGCCAATGTATGATGTAATAGAAAGATTTGTTAAATATATAGCAGTATTTAAGAAAGTAACTTGGAAGCCAATTCCTCATAAGAGCAAAGTTACAATTGAGGACTTAAAATGAAAAACTTAATTAAACAATTTTATAATGAAGGACTTGCTACTACGTTTATTAAAAGGCCGCAAAGATTTATAAATAAAAGTATTAAAAGCAAATCAATAAAAAATATATTAAATACAATTATTTATATATTCTACACATTATTTGTATTATCATTTGCAGGATTATATTTATATTACAAATTAAAATAAGAAGTTAAACTTCTTATTTTTTTAAGTAATTATATTTTAATGTTAAATCATTTTTCTTAGCCAAATAATTAACATATTCATTCTTTTCATCCAATATATTTAAATTAATCTTTTTGTTATTAGTAACACTACCATTCTCAACATAAACATTACCATCATACCAAGAATAATCATTAAAGAATACTAGTGGTTCATACTTAGGATCTAAGGCATCCTTAGCAATATAATTATTAACATTATATTCAAAACCATATAGATTTAATAATGTTGGTAAAATGTTTAATTGACTAGTTACTTTATTTAGTTTTCCTTTACCAATTGCATTTGAATAGATAAACCAAGGAGTATTATTAATTAAATTATTTGAAGTGTCCTTATATCTATCAAGTATTGTTTGATCATTTAATGTATACAAATAATGATCAGTAAATATAACAATTGCTGTATTATTTAATAATTCTTTTTCTTTTAATTTATTAATAAGTAACTCAACCATATAATCGGTTTCACGAGCTTGTCTTCTAACACACTCTTCTTCACTCATTTGGACAAATTCAAAGTCTTCCTTGTCTTTATTATCTTCTTCATAAAGCATCTTACAAACACCCTTAGTATTAGTAAATGGAAGATGTCCACTATATGCAATTATATAATCTACAAATGGAGTTTCAGTATTAAACATTAACTCACTATATTCTTCATTTAATATAAGTTCTCTATCTAATTCATATGATTCATCAGTATATTTAGTATGATCAATTAAGCCATAATAATTATCATAACCCCAGTTTTTATAATTAACTGTTCTTGAGTAATATTCACCTGTATTCATATGAAATGCATTAACAGAATATCCATTGTTTTTAAATATGTGGGCAAGTGAATTTGGGAAACTATTCTTACTAAAGGCATAAGCATTTTGAGTAAATGATAACGGCGTTACATATCCAGTATTAACAGCAAACTCAGAATTAAATGTACTACCACCACCATTATAGAATGAATAGTGTTTAGTAAAATTAAGACCATTATTCATTAAAGAATACATAGTTGGAGTATCATTCTTATTAAATAGCCAACTATCTGTTCCTTCAAGTTGAATAATAACTAAGTTTTTACCCTTTAATTTACCAGTAAATTTATTTTTAGTATTTAATACCTCTTCATAAGCAGCATTTAAAAATTCAAGGTCCTCTTCATTTACCCTACTATCACTCTTAAAGAATGTAATATAAAAGTTTCTAATAGTATATTCATAAAATCCACTGATTTTCATACTCTTATTCGCATCATTAAAAGCATTATATATATTCTTTGGATTTCTCCAACTAGACCAAGTTAATTTTGAATTTGCTTTCCCTAATGATAAAAATGCTATTAAATAAACTGCAATGAATATTCCTAATACTTTTAATAACTTTTTATAATCAGCTTTTTTATTATTTTCAAACTTCTTAAAACCAATTACAAAAAATATAATAATAATTACTATTGATACATAAACAAGTCTATTGCAATTCTTTAAAGCATCCATCATATATGGCGCTCCTTCACCTGCTGCATTTAGTAAAGTAAAATCAAAGAATGTTTTCATTATTGAATAATAAACACCATTTACTATATAAAACACTAGAAATAAAAGTGTAGTAACAATATAAACAAGTTTACCAATCCATTTTTTTAAGTTGATACTTATACCTACAAATAAAAGTATCCACGCAATACTAAATAATATTGGAGATAAGAATAAGAAATTTGAATAATTAATATTACTTCTAAAAACAAATAAGAAAACTTCCATTAATATAAATGGCATACTAATCCACAAAACATTTTCTGTATAAATTTCAAAAAGATTTGTTTTTACAATTCCAAATAATTTATGAAGTTTAATTTTAAATTTATCTATTTTCTTTCTCATCTTTTCACCAACATTAACATTATACGTTTATTATTCACTTTTTTCAATTGCTTTATTGTCACCTGTTTTATAATCTATAAAAATACCAGGTTGAACATTATAAATAAATACATTAAATTTAACACCCTCACCATTATCTTCAACTGAATATGCTTCTAAGTTTACTCCCTTAGCAACTAAATTATCATTATCAAATATTGGTGTTACTTTATATAAAACATGATTAGAAGTTTTACGAATATAATTTCCAACCTTATGTTCATATTCTCTCATTAAATCATAATTAGTATGTCTTGTACATGTAATTAGGTTTCTATTATTTGAGTTTTCAGCAGTTAACTGATATGCAATTAAATGACATCTATTATATAAAATACCTTCTTCAATAAAATCATATACGCTGTAATGCCATCCAGTAGGTTTTATATCACTAATTCTTTTTCTATCTTCACTTGGCATTAAATCTTTTCCAATATTAGCAAAAGCATATGTGCATCTTCCAAGATCATCAAGTGGTCCATATTCTTCAAAAGAAGTTGTACTAATATTAGACAAATCAAAAGTAGGCTCATTGTTATTTATATATATAATATCTTCCCCGCTATACTCAGGTATATTATTTTGTGGATATGATACTATTGTTTCTTTGTTATCAAATTCAAAATAAACAATAAGTCCTGCAAGTACAATTATCATTAAATAATTTAATATATTATTTTTCATATAAAAATTATAACATAAAAAAAGGAATTTTAATTCCTTATTTATTATACTCAGATAAATCTACAAATGCAGAAGACACAACTTCACGAGTACCATTTAAATCCTCATAAACTGTAAGAACATATATCCCACTGTTATCATATGGTAGATTAAAGTACCCATATGCTAGTACTGCATAATTAGTTCCAGATACTAGTTGTGTTCCAAGAAGTGCAATTGGTTTATAAGTAACATCACTTAATTTAGACACTGCATCTTCATAAATACTTTGTACTTTACTATCAAAAGTAATACCTGTATCTGCTGGAATTTCAACAAACCAACTACCTACAGCGTCATTTGATTTATAATCAATTTGTTCATTAGTATATTTAGAAAAATCAAATTCATTAACGTGAGAAATTCTAACATTTCCTTCAAGATTATTATAAACAACTACTACTTTATACATTCCATCATCTTTTACTAAGAACATATAATTAGTACCAGATACTACTTGTTTAGCAAGAAGACCAACAAGTTCATAACCTCTATCATTTGCCTTATTAAATACTTCTAAATCCTCTTCTTCAATATAAGCAGTATTCCCACTTAGATTAACATCCCAAGATGCAACTTTCTCTTTTTCTTTCTTACAACCACAAAGAAGTAAAACACATAATGCAATAACAAATATTTTCTTTTTCATTATTCCTCCATACAATTAATTATATCATTAATTAAATAAACTATTTCTTTATTGTGAGTTCTTTCTAATAACTTATTTAGTATATCTTTTAAATCTTTTTTATTTTCATACTTATCTTTGATGCATCTAAGTAATCTAATTGTGTGTATATCATACTCACTTTCTAATTCTTCTTCTATAAAGTCTACACCTGAATCAAGTATTAATTCTTCAAGTGGTCCATAGTCATCACTAAAAGAATCAATTTCTTCTACCTTTTTTATATAGCTTTTATAAAACAATATATCAAGTAATTCAAGACTATCTTCATTAACCCCATATTCATGTTCATTATATTCACTACTATTATATAAAGCATATCCTTCATAAACATTATCAGTAGATGTAATTCTAACTAATTTTTGATCATATTTATTTAACTTCATAATTCACCTACACTTTATATTGATACATAATTATAAATAGTACTATTGTAAGAATCATAATAATTGAGAATACCAATATATGCCTTTTCTTTTCTGAATATAGTGTTGCGATAAACTCACGAATAAATGCATTAATCCAAAAATATGCTTTTGTTTTAGCGCCTATTCCTTCTACTTTCATACCCAAACTACTTGCTTCAATTCCTGCTCTAAAAACATGAAAGTTTGTTGTTGAATATGCAATATTTTTATTATCTTTAATTAGTTTATTTGAAAACTTCATATTTTCATAAGTACTAGTTGATTTATCTTCAACAATTATATTTTTTGCTTTTATTCCATTCTTAATTAAATATCTCTTGATGGCTTCCCCTTCGCTAATTGGTTCATCATCCCCTTTGCCACCAGAACAAATAAATGTTAAATCTTTTTTAGTTTCTTTTAACTGCATATTTCTAAATTCAAGTGCTCTATCTACTCTTGATTTAAGTAAATTTGGAAGACTTCCATCATCATTTACCATACATCCTAGAATAATAATATAATCTTTATTAAATGCAGGTATTCTCTTAGCAGCTTTTAGTGATAATACAATTGTTGATATTAATACACACTCTAAATAAGCAACAACAGAAAATACAAAGAATTCAACAAAGTTATAAATATAATAATCTACACTACCATATTGATGTATTCCTACTAGAAAACCACTATAAGTAAATCTATACATAAAATCAGGAAGTATAGTAAATAAACATAAGAATATACCAAGAAGTATTCCAAGCATATTTCTAATACTATAACCCTCTTTAATCATTAATTTAATATTACTAATAGTTACAAGAATAAATGTTACTATTGCTATTGGAAGTAATATTAAAGACCAACCATTAACACTTGTTATAAGCCTATTTAAGGAAGATGCAAAACCATTATAATTAACAATATGAGTAACATTATCAAAGAATACAAACCATAAGAATATAATAATACTTAAGTAAGCTATATTTTTATATTGATATAAATTTTCTTTTAAAAGTCTTTTATATTTTTTAATTAAATCTCCAATTATAGCAAATAATAAAATACTAATAGATATTGGAATTACTTCATCTCCTCTTGTGTCACCTAGTGGATTTTCATTATGAATTACTCCAAATGAATCTATATACAATCTAAAAAAATCATATTTATTATCTGTACGTATATCAAGTCCATCATTTCCTTTTTTTAATGATTTTATATTTATTACTAATAATCCATCACTAATTTTATAATCTTCTACTTCAAACACACCATTATTATTAATAAGTTCTATTTCCACAGTATCAGTGCTTTTATATGCGTTACTTGTTAAAACAAATGTATATTTCTTTCCTCTTAACAATATGAAAACAAATGATATTGCTATCAAACATAATATTAGAATAGTATATTTTAATATTATTTTTTTATTCATTTAATCTCCCCAAATAATTCATCTATTTCATTTCTAAAATCTCTATAATTCTTTGGCCAACTCATATACCCATGAGCACTTACACTACCACTTGGATAATGAATACTAAGTGAAAATGAATCCCCATCAAGTACATTTTTATCTGACTTATTAAATCCATCCCAAGATTTAACTTTATATTTATCAATAATTGCTTCTAGTTTATCTCTAAACTCTTCATCTACTTCAATTAGTTTAGCATCTTCTTCACTTACTCCATATTCTTTAACACTAATCTTATACCAATTGTCTTTTACTTTATGATTAAATTTATATCTAACATCTGCATTCATCGCATAGCCTTGTGTATAAAAGAATTCGAATCTTTCTACATGACCAATATAAACATTTTTATTTTTCACTTTATTAATCACCACCAATAATATAACTATTAATATAATTGCTATTAAACCAATAATTAAAATTGTGTTTTTCAAAATAAATCACCAACTATATTTTATCATAAAAAAGAAAAACAGCAATTAATTGCTGCATGTTTCACTTTCAATTGATTTATCTTTAAACCAGAAAGGTCCAAATTCAACCCCATCAAAACATTTTCTCTTATAATGAAATACTCTATATCCAAGTCCTAAATAACTATCAACTTCACCATCTTCATATTTTACTGTTTCACTCTTAAATGTGAATATTGGCTTTTGCCTTTTATGAGTTTTATTAAAATCAATTACACATATTATTAACCAAGCAAATAATATAACCCATATAACAATATTTATTATTATTTTAACAACTGATTTTTTCTTCTTTTCTTCCATGGTTACCTCCATTTTTTACATGATAATTATATTATACGTATTATCAAAAATCAATAATTCTAATTCTTATCAAAAAAATTAAATTTAATTAGATCAATAATAATACTTCTTGTATTCTCATCAATATTTTTAATATTCTCAAGTATTTTCTTAATATTAGAAATACTATTAATATCTGTAAACTTTTCTATCTTACTATCTTCAAAAACACTAAATACATGCTCAACAGTATCTTGTTTTTGTTTATCAGAATGATTCTTTAACCATGTAAGTAAACTACCCATAAGTTCACTAGTTCTCTTTGATTGTTTTGTTTCAATTAAATGATCATCATCTATTTCCCATGTTGCGATAGCATGACTCATAAATGTATTTTTAGAAGCCTTGATAAAACTCATAACATCATTCCTAAGTAGTATTCCAACTATACTATAAGCAGGTACAAAATGAGTAAGTTTTCTTTTAATTCTTCTATATTCTCCACTATTAAATTCATGAGCTCTAAGACCTGGTCCATCATTACTATAAACATGAAGTACTCTAAATTGTTTAAGAGGATTTACATTCATAGCAGCAACTAATGCTAAATTTCCACCTTTAGAGTGTCCACCAATTATAACATTAGGTCCATGTATTTTTATATGCTTATTTGCATACTTTATCGCATCAGTTTGAGATGGTATTGGAAACTTATAAGCAAGTTCAAAATCTTCTTTCCAACCACTAATATATTCATCTGTTCCTTCAAAGCAAATATATTCAAGATCTTTTTTTATTCTAAACATCATCGCACTAAATTGTTTTTCAATATTAGTACTATAAACATAATCATGAATAATAACATTTTTATATCTTCTCTTCTTAACTATTTTTCTTAATAACTTGTATCCATTCTTTTGAGGAATACCGCGTTTCTTAACTTTATTAAAAGTATTATTGTTTAAATATTCTCTTCCAATATATTCAAGAGTATGATCATAATTATTTATACTCGTATAAGTAAAATTAAGGTATGACAAAGAACAAAAAACCAAATTATCTATTTCATTAAAAGCTTTTTGTCCAAAAGTAAAATCACCATATTTATCTACATAATCAAATATATCCATTACATACTCCCTTTATTCTTAATTATTATTATATTACAAAGACTCTAATTTTTCATCAATAATTGAATATAGATATAAATTAATTTTCTTATCTGTAATACTACTAATATAGTCTTTATAACCATTTAATTGTTTTTTATAATTTTCATCATCGATATTTTTTAATTTATAATCAATAATATCAATGTAATTAGAGTATTCAATCATCAAATCAATAACACCATTATAATTAATATTATCAAGACTATATTTAAACTCATATTCCTTATAAATAATAGAATCCTTATCATCAAATAGTTTATTATTTAAAAACTTACTGATCTTACCACGAATAAATTCATCACTAATAAATGATACATCTTTATTTTTAAAATCAATATACTCTAAATAACTATGTACAAGAGTTCCATATTTTAATTTAGAATATTCTTCACTATTAATAACACTTAATTTTTCTTTTGAAAAATGAAGAGTATTAATAATATCACTCTTAATATTTATTTCTTTAACATCAAGTTTAACATCACTCTTTAATTCTTCTTTAGATGTTTTTTTATTTAATAAATAATTCTTACTTAAATTAATTGAATCAAGATTAACTTCGCTAAAATAATCACTCAAATAATCTTTAACATCATAAATAAACTCAGATAATTTATTAATCTTTAATCTATATACTTTATTAATTAATCCAGATTCATCCAAAGCTAGTTTTCTTGTATCTTTATGAGGAATTACAATAGTAATCTTTTCCCTAGCACGAGTAAGTGCAACATAAAGAAGTCTTAATCTTTCTGAAATATCTTCTTTTCTATATTGATATTTATATAAATCTTTTAATATATTTCCTTCTTCTTCTGCATCAACTATTAATCCATAAGTATTACTAACAATAAACTTAGACTTAATATCTCTTTCATTAAACTTATGATCTAAATCTGCAAAATAGCAGAAAGGATACTCAAGCCCCTTAGAACCATGAATAGTCATAATCTTAACACTATTAGTTACAGGCTTAAAAGAAGTATATTGTATATCAATATCACTATTATTAATGTTATTTAAATAATCAACAAATCCATAAATATCATATCCCATATTAGATATAGAATTTGCCAAATCATATATAGTATTTAGTCTTACATCAATGTTGTTATAATTACCCACTTTATAAATACAATTATAAAATTTAACCTTATCTAATATTTCTATAAATATTTCATTTATACTTCTTGAATTAATATCACTAATACTACTTAAGTCTTTAAATATACTAGTATCAGTATATTTATTATTAATTACTATATCATATATTTCATTATCACTATATTCATACAAGAATGATCTAGCTACACTTACAAAATCATATTTAAAACTAACATCAAAATCATTATTCTTAATCTTAATAACAAGTTCAATTAAGTTTTTAATAAGTAATATATCATTATTAGAAGTTAGACTATCATCCTTTAATATAGACAAAGGTATGCCCATATATTCAAATACTTTTTTATAATCATTAAAGTATTTACTTCTATCTAATATAATTACAAAATCATTATAATTGCATTCCCTTAACATAGAGGTTTCTTTATCAAATACTAAAGTATGATTATCAATATTTTTCTTAATATCATCTGCTATTGTAAACATTTCTATTTCGTTGTTATCAAATGTATCAGATTCACCATATTCTAGAATACTTGCATTATAATTAAAGTCTTTAATCTTCTCTTCATCATAAGACGTATTGCCATAAACCATTTCATGGCTTTCTTTGTATGAGGCCCCACCTATTTCATTATCCATTATAAGTTCAAATATTCTATTAATATCATCAAGTACTTCACTTCTACTTCTAAAGTTTTTTATTAAATCAATCTTCATCCCACCATTGTTAAGTGAATAACTATCATATTTTTCTTTAAATATATTTGGATTAGAACCTCTAAATTTATAGATAGATTGTTTAATATCACCTACCATATAAACATTATTATTTTCAATTAATTTAATAAATGTATCTTGTACATCATTAGTGTCTTGATACTCATCTATCATTATTTCTTTAAATGAATTTTTAATTTCACTGCAAGCATCACTATTCTCTTTTAATACTTTAATAGATAAAAATGCAATGTCACTAAATGTGTATAAGTTGTTTAATTTCTTATATTCATTTAATTCATTAATATATTTTAAAACAATATTAATAATTGTCTTAACACATCTTGAACTTTCATTTATTAAAGTTTTAATATTATCAAAATCTTTATATTTTGAAAAACCTATTAACTCATCAAGTGAACTCTTTAATTCTTCACGAACAACTTTTGATTCATCATCTGGATACTTACTTACTCTTGGAAGTGTAGTACTTGAATATAAATAAATATCACTAACATTACAATTTAGTATTCCACCCAAAGCATCATTAAATTTTTCTACAGTATCACTATCAAAATAATAACTAAAATTTTCTAAATTAAGTTTTAATTCTTCTCTTTTGTCTTCAAGTATTTTTAAGTAATCAGAATAAATCTTTTCTATACTACTATCAGTAAAGAAATAATTATTTATATTGTTGATAAATTCTTGATAATTTAATAGTCCACTAATAGTTTCACAAATACCCAATATATTATTTCTTAACGCTTTATCATTTTTATTACAATAAGCATTAATTAAATATTCAAAATCAGAATCATGATTAGAATATAATTCTTCAAATATATTATCAATAATAGTGCTAGTATATAACTTAATTATTGACTCATCACAAATAGATATATCCTTAGATATATTTAATAAATAATGATATTTTTTAACAATACTAAGAGCATAAGAATCAAATGTTGTTATATATGAAGACTCAAGTAATTTTAATTCTTCACTATACTTAGGATCTGCATTTAGTTTTCTTCGAATCCTATCTTTCATTTCAGAAGCTGCTGCTTTTGTAAATGTAAGAATTAATAATTCATTTATATGAATACCATTTTCTATTTTTTCAAGAACCCTTTGCGTTAACACTGCTGTTTTACCAGAACCAGCTCCTGCACTTACAATTATATTTTGTCCAGATAATTTGATTGCTGATAATTGTTCATTTGTCCATCTTGGCATTATTCTTCACCTCCAAATAACTTTTTATAAGGTAAAGACACCTCATCATCATAAGTAACATAACAAATATCTCTGTACTTACAGTACTTGCATCCCTTATTATCTCCATCAATAACTTTAGGATTTATATCAAACTTACCATTCATTATATTTGAAGAGCATTCTTTGATTTTATCATCTACTATACTAACTAGTTTATCCATTTGTTCATCACTTAATACTTTGGCATAACTATAAAATCCATTATTACCAACTTTCATACTTTTAATAATCTTTGATGATTCATAACTCTTATCAACTAGACTAAGAACTTCGGTATCGCTATTTGAATAACCAACAAGTTTTAATGAATCTTCTAAATCATCTTCATTCTTATTTGATAAAATCTTTTGTAAATATAAACCACCAATTCTTACATCTTTAATAATATTACTCTTCTTTATTAAATACATGTAAATAGGTAACTGCATTTCAAGTCCATATATACTATTGTTAATATCAATATTAGTGTTCCCTGTTTTGTAATCTACTATGACAACTACATTAATTCCATTTACATTATCATAAATAATTTTGTCTAAAAATCCTTTGAAATAAATATTCAATTCATCATTTACTTTAATATTTATTTCTTTTTCATACATAAATTTCTTTAATGATGTGTAATTTAATTGATTTTTGATTATTTCTATAGTTGACACCAATGTAGACTTAATTTTATCTAAGAAAAATAATTCACAATTATTAAACTCATAACCACATTCACTTACTTTTTTATTCCAATTGGTTTCAAAATCATAATTATCATTAAAACACTCAGATAATATTTTATGAAATATATTTCCAACTACCATTTCAAAACTATCTTCATATTTATTTAAATTCAAAATATAATTTAAATAATATTTAAAAGCACACTCATTATATGTATTTAAACTAGTATAAGAAAGCCCAAGCCCTTTCTTTTTAAAATCAATACCACTAAACTTATTTGAATAACTCAAATACTTTAAGTCATAATTATTATTAAGTATTTTTAAATCTTCACTTATAGTTCCATACTTTTTATATTCATCTTTTAAACTAATTAATTTTAATTCATTAAATAAATTAGAATTATTATAATCAATACTAAACTTTTCTTTTCTTAATAACTCTTCACTATATGAAGAAGATATATATAATTCGCCATTTAAAGAATGTGTACTATAAGAAAGAATTAAGTTTTTAATACCACTAATCTTAGATCTAATATTAATTAATTCTTTACTATTTAAATCAAAAGACTCACTAATACCAAGTAAACTTTTAGTTTTATCATTTAGATAATCTTCATCCTTGTGACTAACAGGAATTACTCCCTCATTATAATTAATTAAAAACACATAATCTAAATCACTAATAATTTCATTTTCAATATCTACTATACTAACAGCATTATTAAGTACTTCACTACCAAGATTAGTTTTTTTAATGTCCTCTATTATCAAATCTTTAACTAAATCATAATCACTAATAAACGAATAACTATTAACAATATTCACAAGTTTCTTATAAATATAATTATCTTTATTACTAGATACTAAATCATAAACAATATCTAAAGTTTCACTAATATTAGAACTATAATTATCAATAAATATTTTAACTAAATGAGTCCCATATATACTACTGGTATTATTTAAATTCACTGGGATATTAAATACTTTAAAATACTTTTTAATAGTATACTCATAATCACTATTAACATTACAAAGTTTAATATTATTAATATCTACTCCACTCTTAATTAAGTCACATATCTTCGAACAAACAAGAGTTATTTCTTCATCCTTATTAAAACATTCATATATTGTTTTAACGCTAGCTTCATTATATAAATTAATTGATTCAACTTTATTGCTTTTCTTTAAATATTCAAAAATATTTAAATAAAACTTATCTACATTTAAAAGATCTAATAAAACAATGTTTTTAGAACTCAAATAGCTTTTAAACAACGTATTATAATATAATAACCCTTTACTATCTAAATCGTCCTTAATGGTCTTTAAAAACGTTATCTTTTCATTATCAATATCCTTTAAATAATATAAATTATTTAAATATATTTTAGCAGTATCATAATTAACATTATAATTAGAAACAATATAATAAATAGCTTCTCTATCATAATCAAAATAATAATTACGTTTAAGTTCACTAAGAGTAATTATTTTAACATTTAAAAGATGATTACTTATAATATTAAGTAAACTCTCTTTCATTTGATCTTTAATTATAACGATTTTATTATTAAGCTTTTCTATATTCATGTTTCCTCGTAATAATTATATCAAAAAAAATACTTCTTTCGAAGTATTAATAATAACCACGGCTGAATAACCCTGGGTTAGATGACCCTGCGTCCACTCTTGCATATTGTTTATCATTATAGGCACTGCTATAACGAGTACCACTACCACCAACCAAATTAACATCACCAGTAAATACATTAGTACCCCTTGCATTTGCTCCAATGAATCCATTTCCTCCATAAATATGAGTTATATTTGTCATACCACTAAACATTTCAGAGATGTCAGGACTCGCATCAGTAGTAAAACTATCAATAGTTAATTCTGTGATGTTTGACATTCCTTTAAACATCGCTGACATATTTGTAACTTTTGTTGTGTCCATATTATAAATATTTAAAACTGTAAGTGCTGTACAACCTTCAAACATACTTCCCATATCAGTAACATTCTCTGTTTTAAAATCACTTGTGTCAAGAGATGTAAGGCCAGTACAATTTTTAAACATTCCATGAACATTTTTTAAAGAACTAGTTCGAGTATTCCAAAAACTTATTGTATTAAGGCTAGTACAATTAGAAAACATATAACTCATATTTTCTACTTTATTAACATTAAGCCCATCTAAATATATTTCAGTTAAACTTGTACAATCAGCAAACATATATGACATATTAGTAGTATTAACAGTATTAAGTAACTCTAAATCTGCAAAATCAACTACATTTGTTAATCCTCTAAATAAATTTGCCCCATTTTCTACATATACCTTACCCTGAGAACTGCCTATAAAAACTTCCTTTAATCCATTATTATTAAGATCAGTAACCCAAGCAAGTACACTACCATTATTTTTATAACTAACATCAAAGCAATCTGTTCCATTTGCTGTATGTCCTTCAAATGAATCAGTAATAATAACTGCTTCAATATCAGACTTATTTGTATTTGTTCTTAAAAACTTAGTATTAGTATTTCCAAACATAATGGCGTATTCATTAACATTATCATTATTTACTGGATTTGGATCTGTTGCCCCACCACCATCAATCACTATTTTATCGTCTTCATTAATATCTGCGATATGAACAACAGTCTTTATATCAGTTGGTAATAGTCCGGGTCCTGAATATCCATACTGATATGTTCCATCAGTGGCATAATATTCAACTATACTACCACCTTGATCTATTTTAATATAATATTCAAGTTCTGTTCTTCCACTTAAATCAAGTGAATTTGTACAACCATTATCACATCTAGAATATACTTTTTCACCCGTTCCAAATAATGAATCACTAATCCATTGTTGTTGTGCTACTTTATATATTTGTTTAAGTTCCGTCATAAAAGAACTTTCTTTTGCTTGATTAAACATTCCCATTACATTTGGTAGTGCGATAATAACTAAAATAGCTAGTATTGCAATAACAGCAAGTAACTCTACCAAAGTGAATCCTTTATTCTTTTTCATGTCATCACCTATTTTAATTGTAACATTTTTTAAATAAAAAAAATACTTCTTTCGAAGTATTAATTTAAAGTAAAGTATCCAGGATTTGATGGACCGCCATCTACTCGTGCATATGTTTTATCTATTTTACTGCTATTAAATGTTGTACCAGCACCACCTACTAAACTTGTGCATCCATCAAACATACCCTCAGATCTCGTAATATTAGTAGTAACAAATTTATTTGATACTTTTATAGTTCTTAAATTTTCACAACCTGTAAACATATACCATGATTCCGTAACTCTACTTGTATCAAAACTACTTAAATCTAATGTTGTTAAACTTCTATTTCCAGAAAACATATGAATCATTTTAGTTACTTTTGATGTATCCCAGCCACTTATATTAAGCGTTTGTAATCCAGTACATCCCCAGAATACCTCACTCATATCAGTTACTTGTGATGTATTAAAACGGCTTAAGTCTAAGCTTGTTAGTTTATTTGCTAAATAGAACATTTGACTCATACTTTTTAAATTTGGAGTATTCCAACCACTTACATTAAGACTTGTTAATTCATAACAATAGAAGAACATTCCATCCATATGTTCTACTTTTGATGTATTAAAATTACTTAAATTTAAAGATTGCAAACTAGTACATTCAAAGAACATTCCACTCATATCAGTTACATTTGATGTATTCCAGCCACTTAAATTTACACTAATAAGTCCATTGCATTGACCAAAAAAAGATGACATAGTTGTTACATTTGATGTATTAAATGATCTTAAATCTAAATTAGTTACACTAAAGCAATTTCCAAATACCCTAGTCATATTAGTTGTATTAGAAGTATCAAAATTACTTAATCCTTCAAAAGATTCAACTTCTGAAAACATAGCAAATATATATGACATATCTTGTGGTGCTTTAATTTTACCATCTGCTGCCAATATTAATTCATATTTTCCATTTGAATTAGTATCAGTATAATATGCCTTTATAGCATTATTACGTTCTGCTGATGCATCCCAACTTCCAATCATACCAGTTGGTTCTGTAAGAGTAGATTGAAATGTTATTTTTTCAAAGTCTCCTCTTCTAAGTGAAGTATTATTAAAAACATTAGATTCATTATCACCATTATTAACTAAAGTCCCATTTGCTAGAGGAATATTTGATCCTCCTCCACCTCCACTGACTGCTCCAGTAGGTACATCATTTTCAATTGCTATTTTTTCACTGTCATTTAAGTTTGCAACTCGATCAACATTCTTAATATCAGTTGGTAAAAGTCCATTTCCAGAATATTCAAATTGATATGATCCATCAGTTACATAATATTCAACTACTTTTCCTGCTTGATCAAATTTGATGTAATACTCAAGTTCAGTCCTTCCACTTAAATCTAAAGAAGGCCCGCTACATGTTTTACATCTTGTATAAACCCTTTCACCAGTTTGGAACATTGAATCGTTCATCCATTTTTGTTCTGCTACTTTATATATTTGTTTAGTTTCTGTCATGAATGAACTTTCTTTTGCTTGATTAAACATTCCCATTACATTTGGAAGTGCTATTATTACTAGTATTGCTAGTATTGCAATAACAGCAAGTAACTCTACCAAAGTAAATCCATTATTCTTTTTCATATCATCACCTATTTTAATTGTAACATTTTTTTAACAAAAAAAATACTTCTTTCGAAGTATTTATAAAATTGTGTTTTGATTTTGTTCAACAGTTTGTGGTGTTGTAACTTGCATCTCTCCAGTATTTATTTGATTTTGTACAGGTTGTTCTGGCATTGGTGGAGCTACTACTGTTTCTTGTACATCACCTGCAAGTGGTGTATCAGTTACAACTTCAGGTGCCGCATCAGTAACTACTTGTTGAGGTACAGTGTATTCTAAGTTTTCTGTAGATGTTGGGATACCTGTTTCAATTGGTGTTTTTGTTTCGCTTATTTCACCTACTATGCTTTGATCATAATCAGCATGGATTAATGTTTCTTTTCCAGCTTTTTTCTTTAATTTAATGATTAAAATAATTAATCCTATTAATAATAAAGCTATTACTCCAACTCCAATATATACAACTGTAAGGTTATAAATATCAAATGTGAATTTAATTGTATTATTTCCTTGTGCTAATAAATCCCAAGTTAATGTTTTACCATCATCGCTTATTGCACTAGCATTGTCACTTGATGGTTTATAAGGTAGTGTTACTGTATATTTAAATTTCATTTTACTTATAGTAGCAATTAAAGGATTATTTTCACCTTCTAGCGCTTCAACTGTTACAACTTCTTCCTCATTATTTAACACAAAGTTTTCATCTATTTCTTGATCTATATCCTCTTCATCTATTGCTTCAGTTGTAGTATTGTATTTACTTTGATCAAATTCAAAATCAAATGCTGCTGAATAAGTATCTTTTAAGAAACTTTTATTAACTTTGAATAGTTTTGACATATCAAAATCATCATCAAGTATCTTTCCTAGCTCTACTTTTTCTCCATTATTATTTGTATATTTATCAAGGTTATCATAACTCTTAGAAATTACAAATCCTGTATATTCTTTTTCTGATTTTTGAGTTACAGTGTAACCTTTTTTCTCATATTCTTTTATTCTATTTGTGAATTCTTTTCTCTGTTCATCAGTTTCAAATGAACTATCATCTATTAGTGTTTCAACATTTATAGTAAAACTCTTATCTTTGTTTATTTTCATTTCTATATTTTCTTTAACACATCCACTTAATAAAAGTATTGTGATTAAAGATAAAAATATGGTTTTTATTTTTTTCATACGAAACTCCTTATTATGAATTAATTATAGCATATTCCCATTCAAATATAAATAAAAATATTATATAATTGTATTGGGGTGTTAAAATGATTAAACATAAGGAACAAGGTTTACTAATAGTAGTTTCCGGACCATCTGGTAGTGGTAAGTCCACACTGGATAACTTATTACTTAAAAAGAGAGATAATATTATAATGTCTATATCTGATACAACAAGAGCTTTAAGAGGACAAGAAGTAAATGGTGTTGATTATAATTTTATTTCAAAAGAAGAATTTGAAAAAAATATTAAAAATAACAAATACCTAGAATATGCCGAGGTGTACAATGGAACTTATTACGGAACTCCTGAAGAGTTTGTAAATAAAAATCTAAATAAGGGTACTGATGTTATTTTAGAAATAGATATTGAAGGCGCAAGAAAAATAAAAGAAAAAAGAAATGATGCGATTTTTATATTTATAATGCCACCTTCAATGAAAGAATTAAAGGAAAGACTTGTTTCAAGAAAAACAGAAACTAAAGAACAAGTTATTGAAAGATTTAAAACTGCTTATAAAGAAATAAATGAAGTAACTAAATATAATTACGTTATTGTAAATGATAATCTTGATACTGCACTATCTAAAATGGATGCGATCATTACTTGTGAAAAATGTAGAGTGGATAGAATTGAAGAATTAGATGTTGGTAATAGAGAAGAAATTATCCACGAGTTACTTGTAGATTTTAACAAATAAAAAAGGCTTAACGCCTTTTTTCTTGTTCTGCAAAAATACTATTTATTTTATTTGATATATTATATCTTTCATTTACTTGCATTTGAGCAATTACATCAGCCATAGTTATAGAATCTTTTTGATGTCTATGTCCATTTTCATCAATCCATGGTTCACTAGCCATCTCTTGTGCTATTTGTTTTGCATCCATACCAGCATATGATTTTAATTTAGTTGTATAATCAATAACTGCTTTCATTTCACTTGGAGTAAGCTTAGTTAAATCTTCTGTTTTTACCATACCATTTCTCATTAATATGTTTGCCCCAAGACCTAACATTTCTTCATTTAATCCTGCTTGACCTATTGTATTAAAATTTTCAAAAGAAAGTCTTTCATTCGCATCTTTTTGTCTTTGCTCATCGTCATAACGAATTCCAGCTAAATGACTAACTTTTTGATCAATATAATGTTCAATAAACTCTTCTCTAGTTTGAGCATTCAAATCATGAGCATCTCCAGCTTTCATTACATAATTATTTGGGTATTCTCTATTAGCTGCTGCTTCTGCTTCTCTTCTAAAACTTTCAATTTCAGCACGACTAACAAACTTAGTTTGTGTTGATGAAAGATGTCTTTCTTCTTGTCTTTGAGCCATTTTAAATTTATGTAACTTATCTGCCTGTTTTAAATCTTGTTCAGTTTTTGCAATTTTTTCGGCTTCCATTTTAATACCATACCATTCTTCTTTTGGTATTTTAGAACTTGAAAGAATTTCTTCTATATTTCTTTCAACTTCAAGTCTAATACTTCCTTTAACATCATGTGAAAGTTTTTCAAATTCACGTGAAAGGATATTAGAAATTCTTTTTCTTTCATTAAATGCATCTAATTTTTCAATTTCTTTATTGTATCCACTTGATTCTAATTTTTGATTATATTTTTTCTCTAATGTAGATAATTCTTTAATTACTTTTTCAATTGTCTTATGAACATTACTATAATCAATATTTACTCCATAAATTTTATTCATTGGTAATTCATATCGTATTTTACCAATCATAGTATTTAATTTTTGAATTACATCCAACATTTCAACTGTAGAAATATTTGATTCAAGAATACTTCTTGAAACATTTGCTTTTGGATCCATATAGCTTAATTTTTGTTTTAATAGGCTTGCTTCATGTAGACTTCTTATTTCATCTATAGCTTTTCTATTAGTTGATACAAAATCATCTGAACTATAACGTCCACTTGATGCCATTTTAGTAACATCTTTTTTAAATACAATAAGATTTTCTCTATATCTTCCACTTAATTGTTCTAGTTCGTTCATTAGGCTATTTAATGATTCATTAATAGCACTTATTGATTTTTGAGATTCATTAACTATTTGTCTTACCATAGTAAATAAATCTTTTAATTCTGGAT
>JAEEGL012063230.1_pt1 | contig 26590 bp, 25 predicted proteins | sample 9134231 | NCBI WGS metagenome assembly JAEEGL01 (sample SAMN16246548, study PRJNA631951) | gut metagenome | biome: gut microbiome; feature: rumen; material: fiber-attached | host: Bos | place: Iran: Karaj | collected 2018-10 | reverse complement strand
GGAAGCTGTCACCGCAGGTGACTGATGAGGTGGACACGCAAAAAGCGACAGCTTTTGCGGATGATTCATTTCGCTTGCGCTGACACCTCATCCGCCTTCGCTCACGCTACGGCACCTTCCCCTCAAGGGGAAGGCTTTTTGGTTGAAAAGCGCCCTTATAAGAACCGCTCCTCATGCGCTCTCTTTTCAAACAGCTTTCTTTTTTTGGTGAAGCCTTTACGCGTTCGATTTCATGCTGTCCGCAATCCAGCGGTCCATGCTCGCATGCCTGCCCCTTCGCGGCAGAGCAGGTCCCAAAACGCCGAAACGTGACCACCGTTCCCCGTTGAGAAGGAACGAGTGGTCACGAACCGTGGGCATATGAATGTTATTCTGCTTTTTCGGCTTTCTTTTTGCGATAGTCGTCCACGGCAGCCTTCACGGCTTCCTCCGCGAGCACCGAACAGTGAATCTTCACCGGCGGCAGCCCTTCGAGCGCTTCGACGACGGCTTCGTTCGTCAAGGAAAGCGCCTCGTCAATGCGTTTGCCTTTGATCAGCTCGGTTGCCATCGAGCTCGTTGCGATCGCCGCTCCGCAGCCGAAGGTCTTGAACTTGACGTCCTCAATCACTTCATCCTCGCTGACCTTGATGAACATCTGCATGATATCGCCGCATTTCGCGTTGCCGACCATTCCGACACCGTCCGCATCCGGAATCTCACCGACGTTGCGCGGATTCTGAAAATGATCCAATACTTTTTCCGAATAAACCATCGTTATGCTCCTTTCGGGTAAATCGGGGACATATCCCTGAGCCGCTGCACGATCCCGGGCAGCACGTCGAGCGTGTAATCAATCTCTTCTTCGGTCGTGAACTCGGACAGCGTCATCCGCAGCGACCCGTTCGCCGCCTCATGCGAAACGCCCATCGCAAGCAGCACGTGTGAGGGATCCAGCGAGCCGGAGGTGCAGGCCGAGCCGCTCGACGCCGCAATCCCGTTCATATCGAGCCACAGCAGCACGCTCTCGCTCTCGATGTACCGCAGACAGTAGTTCACGTTGTTCGGCAGCCGTTCGGTGCGGTGCCCGTTCCGCTCCACATATGGAATCCGCTCTTCGATCCCGTTCATCAGCCGTTCGCGGAGCCGCGTCATCTTCTCCATATGTTCCGCCATGTGATCGGTCTGGTAACGCAGCGCGGCGGCAAGGCCGACAATGCCCGGAATGTTCTCGGTGCCGGCACGTTTCTTGTTCTCCTGCGCGCCGCCGAGGACGAGCGCGGGCATCCGAACGCCCTTCCGCACATAGATCGCGCCGACGCCCTTCGGCCCGTGAAACTTGTGCGCGGTCAGCGTCAAAAGATCGATCTTCATCGCCTGCACATCGACCGGAACATGTCCGACCGCCTGCACCGCGTCGGTATGGAACAGCACGCCCGCTTCGCGGCAGACCGCGCCGATCTCAGCAATCGGCTCGATTGTCCCGACCTCGTTGTTCGCAAACATGATCGAAACAAGGATCGTATCGGGGCGGATTGCCTCCTTCACCTGCTGCGCGGTGACGCGCCCGTCGCTGTCGACCGGCAGATACGTTACGGTCGCGGTACCCTCGGCCTCCATCGCCATCAGCGTATGCAGGATCGCGTGATGCTCGATCGTCGTCGTAATGATATGGTTCCCCTTCTTGCGGTTTGCCTTGGCGACGCCGCGCAGAATCATGTTGTCGCCCTCGCTGCCGCCGCCCGTGAACGTGATCTCGTCCGGGCTCGCGGCGTTCAGACACGCCGCAACCGTTTTGCGTGCATCGTCCAAGCCCTTGTGCGCCTCGCGCGAGAAGGCATGGAACCCGCTCGGGTTGCCGTAATACGTCGTATAATACGGCAGCATCGCTTCGATGACCTCAGGCAAAACCTGTGTCGTCGCTGCATTGTCAAGATAAACTCTTTGCATCTTCGTTCCTTCTTTTCTGTTCTCGATAATCCTCGGTCAGGTCAAAAAGCGTCGTTTCGTTCAGGACGGCGTCGATCCGGTTCTGCAGCGTCAAAAACAGCGGCCGGGAGGCGCAATAGCACGCGCGCTCACAAACGCGCACATCCGTTCCCACGCAGTCCACCAACGCCGTCGATCCCTCCAGCGCGTTCAGGATCTCCGCCACCGTGATGTCCTTCGCGTCCCGCTTCAGAAGATAGCCGCCCGTTTTGCCGCGCGCCGTCGTCACAAGCCCCGCGTTCTTCAACAGCCGCATCAACTGTTCGAGATACGCTTCGCTCACGCCCTGCTCGCTTGCAATCAGCGAAAGCGAGACCGGCCCGCTCTCCTGCCGCGCGCTCAGCTCCACGATCGCCCGCAGCCCGTATCGTCCCTTTGTGGATAACTTCATTGCCTCAAAACCCTACCGAAATACTCGGGATTAGTATAGCATTGCGCCGCATCCTTGTCAACCGCTTCTTTTTCGGAAAAAATAATATATAAAATGATTGACAAGGGGAAAAACGTATGCTATGATGTGGGAAACCGTTGAAGAAGCGTAAGTACATCGGGATCCGTTTTTTCCAAGAGAGTCGCGGGCGGTGGGATCGTGGCAGAAAGCACCCGTTGGAATGGGCTTCGGAGGGCGACCGGAAACGCGAATGCGGAGTATGGGAGACGGCGCGGCGCACCGTAATCGGCGCCGGTATGTGACAGCATACATGAGAGGGCGCAGCAGCGCCAAGCAGGGTGGCACCGCAGGAAATCCGATCCTGTCCCGGCAAAAGGGATGGGATCATTTTATTTTGGAGGAACCATGATTCAGAGAAGCAGACGATGGTGAACGGGGCTGAAGATCGACCGCCGTATTTCCCCTCACCGACCATAGCAATCAGAAAGGAAGCAAACCCATGGAACAGCAGATTCCGTATAAAATTTATCTGAAAGAAACCGAAATGCCGACCGCATGGTACAACGTCCGCGCGGATATGAAAAACAAGCCCGCGCCGCTTCTGAATCCCGGAACAGGCAAACCGATGACCGCGGCGGAGCTCGAGGGCGTGTTCTGCGAGGAGCTTGTCGCGCAGGAGCTGAATGATACGGATCGGTTCATTCCGATTCCGGAAGAGATTCGGTCTTTCTATAAGATGTACCGTCCCTCGCCTCTCATTCGGGCATACTGTCTGGAGGAAAAGCTCGGTACTCCGGCGAAAATCTATTATAAATTTGAAGGCAACAACACCTCCGGAAGCCATAAACTCAATTCTGCAATCGCGCAGGCGTATTACGCCAAAAAGCAAGGCCTGAAGGGCGTCACGACCGAGACCGGCGCGGGACAATGGGGCACGGCGCTTTCGATGGCGTGCTCGTACTTCGATCTCGACTGCCGGGTCTACATGGTCAAGGTTTCCTATGAGCAGAAGCCGTTCCGCAGAGAGGTGATGCGCACCTACGGCGCGCGCGTTACGCCGTCGCCGTCGGATACGACCGAGATCGGGCGGAAAATTCTGGCCGAATTCCCGGGAACGACCGGTTCGCTGGGCTGCGCAATCTCCGAAGCGGTGGAAGACGCGGTCACGCATGAAGGCTATCGCTACGTGCTCGGCTCGGTGCTGAACCAGGTGCTGCTGCATCAATCGGTGATCGGGCTCGAGACCAAGGCCGCGCTCGACCAATACGGCATCACGCCGGATATCATCATCGGCTGCGCAGGCGGCGGTTCGAACCTCGGCGGTCTGATCGCGCCGTTCATGGGCGAAAAGCTGCGCGGTGAGAAGGAATACCGCATCATCGCAGTCGAGCCCGCATCCTGCCCGAGCTTCACGCGCGGCAAGTTCGCCTATGATTTCTGCGATACCGGCAAGGTCTGCCCGCTCGCAAAGATGTACACGCTCGGCAGCGGATTCATCCCCGCGCCGAACCACGCCGGCGGTCTCCGCTACCACGGCATGAGCTCCACGCTCTCGCAGCTGTATGAGGACGGCTATCTCGAGGCGACAACCGCGGTCCAGACCGACGTATTCCAAGCGGCAGAGCAGTTTGCCCGCGTCGAAGGCATCCTGCCTGCGCCGGAAAGCGCGCACGCGATCAAGGTTGCGATCGATGAAGCCATGAAGTGCAAGGAAACCGGCGAGGCCAAGACGATCGTGTTCGGCCTGACCGGCACCGGCTACTTCGATATGGTTGCGTATGAGCGGTTCCACAACGGCGAAATGTCCGATTACATTCCGACCAACGAGGAACTCGAAAAGAGCCTTGCAAAGCTGCCCCAAATCAACTGATTCCGATTCACTCGTTCTTTTCTTCTTCTGCAAACAGAGCCGCTTTTTTGCGGCTCTTTTGTTTCCCTTGCGTTGTTCACCGAAAATTCACCGAAGCGCGCGAAAAGATGTGGTATACTGTATACGGAGCGGTCTGCCAAAACACCGCTACCCTTCGGAAAGGACGGATCGCGATGCGAAAGCTTTGGAAAAATCGCCCGCTTTGGATTGCCGGAATCCTGTTCGTGCTGTGCATTCTGCTGGCTGCGGCAACCGTAGGCGATCGGCGCATCTCCTATACGGACGGATTATTTCGCTCGGCCGCGCTGCCCGTGCAGGAAAAGCTGTACGCAGTGCAGGAGACTGTGCGCGATTTCTTTGTGCGCGTGTTCCATCCGTCTGCCCTCGAAGCGGAAAACGAATCGCTGAAAGCCCAGCTTCTGGAGCAGGCAAAGCTGCTTGCGTTTTATGAAGACACCGCGCGGGAGAACGCGCGGCTGACCGAGCTGCTGAACTTTACGGACGCGAACCCGAATCTGCGCTTTCTGACAGCGTCGGTGATCGGCAAAAGCTCGAACCCATATATGGACACGCTGACGCTCAACGTCGGCACGCGCCACGGCGTCTCCGAAAAGATGGCGGTTATCACCTCGGCCGGCGTAATCGGCCGCGTTTCCGAAATCGGACCGACCTGGTGCCGCGTCCGCACGCTTGCGAACGACGATATGCGCATCTCCGTCACCGTGCAGCGCACGCGGGACGAAGGAATGTACGGTGGGCTTATGACCCTGCCCGACGGCACCGTAGGCAGCAAGATTTACTATCTGCCCGACGGCGCGGATCTGCGCATCGGCGACGTGATCATCACCTCCGGCCTTGACGAGATCTTCCCGAAGGGGCTTCTGATCGGCACGGTTGTTGCGCTCGATGATGAGGATACCGGAACGTTTGACGGCGTCGTTCAATGGGACGCGGACTTCTCTCATCTCGAAGAGGTGCTTGTGCTTGCGCCGACGAGGGCAACCCCATGAAGCGCTACGGAACGCTTGCCGCTGCCGCGCTCCTGCTTCTCCTGTTCGACACGGCGGTGCTCTCGGCGTACAACCTGTTCGGCATTCGGCCCTGGCTGTTGCTTGCCGCTGCGCTTGCCGCAACTGTCGCTTTGAACGTACAAAGCGGCATCCTCGTTGCGCTGATCGGCGGGCTTGTGATCGACGCGATCTGCAATTCGTATCTCGGACTCACCGCGGCGTGCTACCTTGTCTCGGTCGGCGCGCTGTATCTCTTTACGCGGCGCAATCATCCCAAAGCGCTGCTGCTTTGGGCACTCGCCGCAGCCGCCGTGCTGCTGCCTGCCCCGATCGAGTGGCTGTATTCCTATCTGGCCGGCGCGCAGTTTCGCGCGCTCCAAACGGTTCTGACCGTCGTTCTTCCGAACGCGGTGCTGACCGGGCTTTGCGTGCTGCCTCTTAGCAAACTGTTTGACTGGGCGAAAAAAGGACATCGGGATCGCATATGAAAACCGGCGCAAAAGGCAAACTGAATCTGAGAGTCTGGTTCCTCATCGTCATCTTTTTGGCGATGCTGCTTGTGCTGCTCTGGTTCCTGCGCAAACTCACGATCACCGAGGTCGAAGCCTATACCGCTGCCGTTTCCCAATCGACGCGCGCCGTTACCTACCAATCCGGCACGCGCGGCAAGATCCTCGACCGGAACGGCGTTGTGCTCGCGTATGACGAGGTTACGTACAACGTGCGCTTCTATCGCGACCCAAACAACACAACCCCGGTGGACAGCATGCGCTATACGCATTCGCTGATGGAGGCGATCCGGATCATCGAAGCGGGCGGCGGCAAGATCATCGACACATTTTATATACGGATGCAGCCGGACGGGACGTTCTATTACGATTTCGGCACCACCAGCGAAGCGGCTGCCGCGGTGCGGAAGAAAAATTTTGTCGATGCGTGCAACTTCTCGAATCCCGACCTATCCGCCGAGGACGCGTACCTGATTCTGCGCGAATCGTGGCGGATCCCCGACGATATGCCGTTCGATGAGGCGCGTAAGATCATGTCGATCCGGCAGGAAGCCGTTCTGAACAGCTATCGCGCGTTCGAAGGCGTGACGATCGCATACGGCGTTTCGTTGGCGGTCGTGACCGAGCTGGATATGCAGGCGAGCGAACTGATCGGCATTCAGACCGAGCAGGCAAGCGTGCGCGTTTATCCCTACGGCCATTCGGCGTCTCACATTCTCGGGTACCTGTCCAAGCAGGTAACCACCGATATGAGCACCATCAACTATACTTATGACGAGTACCGCGGATTGGTCGATGTTGCCGAGACGCAGAATATGCTGCAGCTCGGCTATTCCTACAGCGACCTGATCGGCGTTTCCGGTGTTGAAAAATCCATGGAAGCGTACCTGACCCCGCATCTTTACGGCCGGCTCGGCACGACGACGATCCTGAAAAACCGTCGCGGCGCGATTTTGGAGGTGCTCTCCTCCACGCAGGCACAGAACGGGATGGATGTGCAGCTCACGATCGATATGGAGCTGCAGCAGGTCGTGGAACGCGCGCTGATCGACAACATCCTCGCTACGCAGCAAAAAGAGGAAGCGAAGATTCAATCGAACGCTGCGGATTATTACCGCCGCGTCGACGATCTCGATAAGATTCAGCGGGCGGACAGCGGCGCAATCATCGTCATGGACGCAAACTCCGGCGCGGTGCTTGCGATGGCGTCCTACCCGGATTACGATCCGAACCTGTTCACCGACGGTGTTGATTCCGAAGAATACCAGCTCCTGTTCGGGGAGAACAGCAACCTGCCGACGCTGAACCGCGCCATCGCCATTCGAACGATGACCGGTTCGGTGTTCAAGATGGCAACCGGATTTGCCGGGCTGATGGAAGGAAAGATCACAACCGATGAGCGCATCTCCGACCGTTCGCCTTACTACTATTTCGTAGACGACCCGACCACCAAGGTTGAGCAAAACGCGCCGAGCTGCTGGGTGAAGAACACGGCCACCCACGCGAACCTGAACCTCTCCCGCGCGCTGACCGTTTCGTGCAACTACTATTTCTATACGGTTGCGGACCGCGTCGGCATCGAGCGTCTGAACTATTGGGCCGGTCGGCTCGGGCTCAGGGATACGACCGGGATCGAGCTGCCCGGCGAGCTTTCCGTGCAGATCGGTGGACAAAAGGCGCGATATGATTGCGATAAACCGTTGTCCCAGCAGACCTCCGCTTTGCCGCGGCTGATCTACAATCAGATTTATTCGCTGCTTCGGAACATCGCGGAGCAGAACGAACTGAACGTGACGACCGCGCAGCTTCAAACCTGCGCGGCAAAGCTCTTGCAGCTGCAGGACGGCGAACAGCGCGAGCGCGGCAGCGAGATTCGCCAGATTCTGAAGGAAGAGCTGAACATTCCCGTCGGCGTTTCGTATCTGCATACGGGTTGGATCGTTTCGATCTCAACCTGGCTCGAGGAGCTGCGTTGGAAACCGACCTATACGATTCAGACCGGCATCGGCCAGGGCGTTATGCTGGTCACGCCGATTTCGCTTGCCCGCTACGGCGCAACCCTCGCGAACCGCGGAACGGTCTACCGCGCGACGCTGCTGGATCGGGTTCTGAACGCCGATGGCTCGGTCTATTTCCAAAACGAACCGGAAACCGTCGATTCGATTTTCGCCCCCGAGGAGTTCTGGGATGCGATCATCGCGGGCATGGAGGGCGTGGTGTCCCCCGAGGACGGCGGCACCGCCGCATCCGCCTTCTCCGATGCGTTCCGCGATAAAGGATACCTCGATCGGATCATCGGCAAAACCGGAACCGCGCAGACGTCCACCACCTCTTCGAGCAACATCGATATCGAAAATACCGCATGGTTCATCGCGGTGACCCCGCGTGAGAACCCCGAGATCGTGATCGTCGTCTATATCCCGAACGGCCTTTCCGGCAGCTCCAACGCGCCCGCCGTTGAGGAGATTGTTTCGTTCTGGCTCGAGAACCGCGCCGCGCCGATTCCGGAGGAAACGCCGGTCCCTGCGGACGTTCCCGCGCTCGAAGAGCCCGTCCCGAGCGAAACGCCTGCCCCCGAAAACACTCCGGTCTGACGCTCCCGTTTGCTCCGTTTTTTGCATATCCATTCCGATCATTAACGGTTTTTCGCGATTCTACTCCCGGTAGAATCGCTTTTTGAAATTCTACCGGGTTTGTTTTTCGGGTAGGGTGGATTTCACAATCGATAGATTGACCGAACCGGTTTGGTCCGATAAGATACAATACGTATTTGTATCGGCGCCGCTCTGAGGCGCACATGATTTGGAAGGAGTATCACACAATGGCAACTTATCGGATTTTTGCAGACGCAGCATGCGACATTCCCGAAGCAACCCTTAATGAGTGGGGCGTTACGATGATCGACATGACCTATCGCTTCGCAGATGAAGACGCAGAGCATTTCAACAGTAAAACCGATATCCCGGAATTCTACAATCAAATGCGCGCAGGGCGCTGCTCGCGCACGTCCGCGATCAACATGGCAACGTTCCTCGACGCGTTCCGGCCGACGCTCGAAGCGGGTACCGACCTGCTTTACGTGGCGTTCTCCTCGGGCGGATCGACGACCTATGAGCAGTCCCTCGCAGCCATTGAGCTTTTGAAGCCGGAGTTTCCCGAGCGCAAGATCATGGCGGTGGACGCGCTCGCGTTCTCGGGCGGTCTCGGCCTCACGGTCTATCTTGCGGCAAAGAAGCAGCAGGAAGGCGCCACGATTGAGGAAACGTTCCGCTATGTGGAAGACACGCGTCTGCACGTCTGTCACTGGTTCACCGTGGACGATCTCGTTTATCTGAAGCGGGGCGGCCGCGTGAGCGCAACGACCGCGCTCGTCGGCTCGGTGCTTGGCATCAAGCCGGTTCTGCACGTGGACAACGAAGGACACCTGATCAGCATGTCGAAGGCGCGGAGCCGCCGCCGTTCGCTCAAAGCGTTGGCGGATAAATTTGCCGAAACCGCGATCGATCCCGCAAACGGCCCGGTCTTCATCTGCCACGGCGACTGCGCCGAGGACGCCGAGCTGCTGCGCGGCATGATTCGCGAAATCTCCGGCAAGGACGTGGATCTGCTGTCCTACATCGGTCCGGTCATCGGCTCGCACTCCGGCCCCGGCACGATGGCGCTGTTCTTCCTCGGCACCGAACGGTAACTTTTTTCTCCCGATTTTGCTGTTTTGATTGAAAAAGCGGTTCGATTCTGTTATGATACATGCGAACCCAAAGGGTACTCAAAACAACATTCGGGAGGGAATCATGAATCGATCTTCCAATCTTCAACCGTTGCAAGCAACGAGCCGCCGTCCAAAACGCTCGCTGACTGCAGCGGTTTGCGTTCTTTTGGTCGCGCTCTTTTTGCTGTCCGCCACGGGTTGCGGCGCAGCGGTCGTCGGGCTGCCCGGAATCTTCGTTCTGCCCGCCGCGGCGAAGCTCACCGATACCGATTATTCCGACGTGCGCGTCGGCAGCACGTATTACTTCGGCAGCTATGAGCAGGACAATCTCCTGTTCAACGGTACCGAACGAATTGAATGGCGCGTTCTTGAAAAGAAGGACGGCGCCGTACTGCTTCTGAGTAGCTTTGTGCTCGACGGCGGTCGGTTCAACCGGAGCTCGGGCAGCTCTGTCTGGGAAAACAGCGAAATCCGCTCCTGGCTCAACAGCTCCTTCCTCGAAGTCGCCTTCACCGATGCGGAAAAGGCAATGATTCCGCTCGTGACCGTGACCGCGGAGCCCAACACAACCTACTCCACCGATCCCGGCCTGGATACCGAAGATCAGGTGTTCCTGCTGAGCGCAGCGGAAGCGCGGTACTACCTCGGTTCGTCGTCCGACCGCACCTGCAAAGCGACCGAAGCCGCAGCCAAAAAGGAGCTGTTGGAGGAGAAAGGCTTCTGCTATTGGTGGCTCCGCACGCCGGGCAAATCCGCCAAAACCGCGATGGCCGTTTCGACGGACGGATCGATCCGGGATTACGGGTACGACATGTACTATACCAAGTACGGCATCCGTCCCGCGATTTGGGTCAATCTGGACAACAGCGCTGTGACGCAGAAAGCTGCCGAATCCGAGAACCTCTCCCTGCCCAAGGCACTTTCGGCCGATATCGAGGTTGGGGAAAACGTGCTGTTCGGCACATATGAACAGGACGGACGGCTGTTCAACGGAAAAGAGGACATCGAATGGATCGTGATCGCCAAGGACGATACCTCCGTTCTTCTGATCAGCAAATACGGGCTGGACTGCCAGCGCTTCCATCCCTATTCCAAATACGGCACGACGTGGGAGAAATGCGACCTGCGCGCCTGGCTGAACAGTACATTCTACAACGCAGCCTTCAGCGACGAAGAGCAGCAGCAGATCGTTTCTTCCGTCTGTACACCCGAAATGAACCCGACGACTTCCGTCGATCCCGGCAACGAAACAACGGACAATGTGTTCGTTCTGAGCGCGGTTGAGACAAGTTACTATCTGCCGACGGATCTGGTGCGTCGGTGCCGCCCGACGGCGTATGCCCTTGCGAACGGCGTCATGGACTATGACGGATTCTGCTGGTGGTGGACGCGTACGCCCGGCGCAACAAGCTCCCAGGTAGTTTGCGTCAACGATGACGGCGCGATCGGTCGCGGCAAATATGCCGGATATGATATGTATTATTCGAAATACGCCGTGCGCCCGTCGATCCGGGTCCGGATCGGAGAATAATTCCCAAAAAGGCGAGATTTTACCGAAAGAAATGCTTGACAGCGTGAGGATAGGCTGTTATAATATCACACGGTAAAGTTCGTCGCCATAGACAGCCGGTAGCGCAATCGCGTGTAAATCCTGCCGAGGTCAGAACCAAACATTCCGTTTGTTTTTTCGTCCTCCCGTCTTGCGGCGGGAGGACTTTTTTGCGGCGCGAAGCCGCAGGATTCTTACAGGAGGTGAAACCATGGCAAATGCAAAGATTATCGAGAGTAAAGCAGCGCAAGTCGCGGAAGTCGCCGAGAAGATCAAAAACGCGAAGTCTGTGATCCTGTTTGACTATCGTGGTCTGACCGTTGCAGAGGTTACCGAGCTCCGTAACGAGATGCGTAAGGAGAACGTTGAGTACGTCGTTCTGAAGAACCATGCCGTCAAGCGTGCCTGCGAGGCCGCCGGTATCGATGCTTCGATCGAGACGATGCTCCACGGCCCGAGCGCGTTTGCGTTCGGTCACGAAGATGCGGTTGCTCCGGCGCGCGTGCTGAAGAACTTCATTAAGAAGGTCAAAAAGTGCGAGCTCAAGGGCGGCATCGTCGAGGGCAAGGTAACGAGTGCAAAGGAAGTCGACGCCATCGCGGATCTGCCGAGCAGAGAAGTGCTTATCGCTCGTCTCTTGGGCAGCATGATGTCCCCCATTTCGGGTCTCGCGATCGTGCTCGATCAGATTGCAAAGCAGAAAGATCCCGCAAGCGCACAGGAAGCGTAACGGGCAAGAACCAATTTCGACAAAGTACAAATTACAAATTTTTAAAGGAGATTTACAATGGATAAGGCACAGTTGATCGCAGACATTAAGGCGATGTCCGTTCTGGAGCTTTCTGAGCTCGTTAAGGCACTCGAAGAGGAATTCGGCGTAAGCGCAGCAGCGACCGCAGTTGCAGTCGCAGGCCCGGCAGCAGCCGTTGAAGAAGTGGAAGAGAAGACCGAGTTCGACGTCATCCTCAAGGAAGTCGGCCCGGAGAAGATCAAGGTCATCAAGGTCGTCCGTGAGCAGACCGGTCTTGGCCTCAAGGAAGCCAAGGAAGTTGTCGACAACGCTCCGAAGGCTGTCAAGGAAGGCATCTCCAAGGAAGACGCAGAGAAGCTCGTCGAAGCATTCAAGGCCGTCGGCGCTACCTGCGAAATCAAATAATTCGGTTTCACCAACCAAAGAGGCTGTTGCAAGAATGCAACAGCCTCTTTTTTATGCAAGCAGCTTTGAATAGCGCACCTCGTCCTCCTCGGAGAACACGTTGAACACGACTTCCATATCGGGGTGATTTGCGCAGAATTTCTGTACCGTATCCACCGCGATCTCGGCGGCACGCTGCTTCGGAAAGCCAAACACGCCGGTTGAGATGCAGCAAAACGCAACGCTGTGGATGTCGTTTTGCATGGCGAGCTCCAGGCACGCGCGATAGCAGGACGCCAATTGATCCTCGTGCCTCTTTGTCAGCCGCCCCTGCACGATCGGTCCGACCGTGTGCAGCACGTACTTGCTCGGCAGATTGTACGCAGGCGTGATCTTCGCAGAGCCGGTCGGCTCCTCATATCCCTGCTCGTCCATGATGCGCCCGCATTCATACCGAAGCTGCACGCCCGCATAGGTATGAATACAGTTATCGATGCACATGTGCAGCGGCTGATAACAGCCGGTCATTCCGCTGTTGGCAGCGTTTACGATCGCATCGACTGCGAGCGTCGTAATATCCCCGCGCCATAGATACAGCCGATCCCGTACCGGCTTGAGATCCGCAAGCCTTGTGATCCCCTTTTCCGAAATTGCTTCCGAAAGGTACGCGTCCTGCACCGTAAGGAACTCCTGTCCGATCGGCGCAGGCGGGCGCACATTCATCAAAGCACGCAGCAGATCCCGCTGTCCGCGTTCGTCCTGCGGAACCGCAATGTCCCGATACTGCGGCCGCTCCTTTAAAAGCGCGCGCAGCAAAAACGCTCTCCGTTCCGATTGATCCATCCTGCCCTCCGAAGACACAAATCCCGCCCGAAGGCGGGATTTGTCGGTTCTGTTTCTTATTTGGTCATCTTTGCGATTTCGTCCGCAAAGTTTTCCTGACGCTTTTCGATGCCTTCGCCCTTTTCAAAGCGAACAAATGCGAGCACCTTGGAAGCGTTCTTCGCCTTGAGCATATCCTTGATCGTGACATCCGGATTCTTGACGAACTGCTGCTCCATGAGGCAGACTTCCTTATAGTACTTCTGCATACGACCCTCGACCATCTTCTCAACGATCGCATCGGGCTTCGGCTTCGCGGACTGCGCATTCTCTTCCTTGGCGGTCGCCAGCTGGACGGCGCGCTCATGGTCGATGAACTCCTGCGGCAGGCTCGCAACGTCTACGCAAACCGGGCTGGCAGCCGCAATCTGCAGCGCGACATCATGCATCGCTTCGGGATCGGACGGCGCTTCGAACTGAACGAGAACACCGCGGGAACCGCCGAGATGAATGTACGTATCCACAGCGCCTTCCATACGGGCAAAGCGGCGGATCGTGATCTTTTCGCCGATCTCGGCAACCGCAGCGGTCTGCAGCGCCTGCACGGTCTGGCCGTCGATCTCAGAAGCCATCAGCGCTTCCAGATCCGCGGGGTTCGTTTCGACGACCTGCTTCGCGATCATTTTGACGAAATCTTTGAACCGATCGGTCTTGGCGACAAAGTCCGTCTCACAATTGACTTCGACGAGCGCGGCGCAATTGTCGTTGTGATACTCTTCAACAAGACCTTCTGCCGCAATCCGGCCTTCCTTCTTGGCAGCCTTCGCGAGACCCTTCTCACGCAGATAGTCGATCGCCTTCTCGACGTCGCCGTTCGTTTCGACGAGCGCCTTCTTGCAGTCCATCATGCCTGCGCCGGTACGTTCTCTGAGGCCCTGTACGTCTTTTGCGGTAAAATTCATGATCGTTCCTCCGATTGCTTATTCTTCGACTTCGTTCTTGGCTTCTTCTTCGGTCGCATCGGTCATCTGCTCACCCTGCTTGCCTTCGAGGATCGCATCTGCCATCTTGCCGGCAATCAGCTTAACTGCACGGATTGCGTCGTCGTTGCCGGGGATCGGGTAATCGACCTCGTCCGGATCGCAGTTCGTGTCGATGATTGCAACGATCGGGATCCCGAGGGTGCGGGCTTCCGCAACCGCGATGTGCTCTTTGCGCGGATCAACTACGAACAGCGCCGCGGGCAGCTTCTTCATTTCCTTGATGCCGCCGAGGTTCTTTTCGAGCTTTTCCTGCTCCGCCTTCAGGCCGATAACTTCCTTCTTGGGCAGAAGGTCGAAGTCACCGTTGTCTTCCATCGACTCGATCTTCTTCAGGCGCGCGATGCGGGTCTGGATCGTCTTGAAATTGGTCAGCATGCCGCCGAGCCAACGCTGGTTGACATAGAACATTTCGCAGCGCTTTGCTTCCTGCTCGATGCTTTCCTGCGCCTGCTTTTTGGTGCCGACGAACAGAACCGTCTTGCCCTCAGCCGCGAGATCGCGGAGGAACATGTACGCTTCGTCGATTTTCTTGACGGTCATTTGCAGGTCGATGATGTAGATTCCGTTGCGCTCGGTGAAGATATAGGGCTTCATCTTCGGGTTCCAACGGCGGGTCTGGTGACCGAAATGGACACCTGCTTCCAAGAGTTGCTTCATAGAAATCACGGACATAATAAGTAAACCTCCTCGTTTTTTGTTGTCCTCCTCCTGTTTCAAACGGCGGAACACCCAGAGGGCACGAGACGCCTATCCGCAGGAGTGCGTGATACCTTGCCTATTATACACGGCATTCGGATGGAATGCAAGAAATTTTTTCAAAAATGCCAGATGTTTTCGGGATTTTTCCGCTTTGGCGCGAGACCGTTCCCGTATTCGTCGCACCCGGCCCGCTTACGGGTTCGTTCCGTTTTCGCTGTTTGTTTGCGTTGAAAAACTCTGTCGGACTCCCGGCCAACGCCGACCGTTTTTTTCCAGCCGCTCCCTTAGATAGCCGTCCATAATGCGCGTCACATCCGTTCTCGTCCACGCCCATGCGGCATTGGACTGGGCGAAGGTAATCGGCTTCGTCAGATCCTTGATAAAAACCGCATCCAGGCCCTCATGGAGCGATATCGTATCCACCGTTGCTCCCGCAAAGTAATACCCCTGCGACAGATAATACGGGTACAGATCCGAAAGATCGCGTACCGCCATCATGCCGATCAGGTTCAGCTTCGGCGTTTGATTCAGCCATTGTGCCGTATCGAAGATATACCATCCGCCCTTGATCGGGATGCAGACATAGAACTTGCTCCTGCCTTCCTGCGAAGCATCCAAAACAGCCAACACGCCGGTGCCGGGATAATCATCCTGCAGGAGCCACGCCGCCGTAATCGAGATCGAGTCGACACCGAACGAAGGATTTTCTTCCGCGAGCTTTTCCTCCGGCGTCTGATAGGCATACGACCGGTTTTTCCCGGTATAATCTTTGTCCTTCCACCGCGGACCGGTCAGCCGAAACCAGGCAATCATATCCTCCACCGTGCCGATGGATGCGCGAAGCTCGTCGTTGGAAAGATTCAGAAGCTGTTCGTCGCTCTGATTCCTGCCCGCCAGTTCCTCCGGAACGGTTCCCTCCGGCAGCTCCGTCACAAAGTGCTCGCGTTCGTACTCCACCGTCTCATATTGCTGCTGCGCAAGCGTAATCCAGTCCGGCTCCTCCGTCGGTTCCGGCGTCGGGCTTGGGGTGATCACCGGCATTTCGGTCGGATCCGGGGTGGCGAACGGCTGCTGGGACGGGGACGGCGTCGGCGTAACCGTATTGCTCTTGGCCTTATGCAGCCCGATCGTGATCGCAAACGCGGCGAGCCCGGCAAGCAGAATCAGCCCAAGCGTCTCCACCAGGATCGTCACCTTATAACGCCGTTTGCGAACAGGCTTTGCGCTCTCGTCCTCCTCATTGTCCTCGAATTCCATCGTGGAAACCTGGGTCTCGTGCGCGGCCTTTTGCAGAATGCCCTCTTTCTTCGCGTCCGTCCTTCCGGAGACCAGATCGTACACATCGACGTTCAGAATGCGGCTCAGCGCGAGCAATTGCTCGTAATCGGGGCGCGTCTGCCCGCGCTCCCAACGGGAAACGGTTTTGTTCGTAACCCCGAGTTGTTTTGCCAGTTCGTCTTGCTTCAGCCCCGCGCGTTTGCGCGCCGCCGCCAAAAACGCTCCGACATTGTTTCGCTCCGCCATATGCCCTTCCTCATGCCCGATTCTTAATTATTATACCATTTCCAACGCACAAGAAAAAGAGCCTTTTGCAAAAAAGCGTCAAAAATCGTTTCAACCGTCCGTTTGCCGCGCAGTTTTTGAATCTGCGCAAGATTCCGCATTTTCATGACATTTTGTTCATACTTTTATGACATTTTGGACGCATCCGTTTGCTATGATCAATACAGGAAAGGGCGAACGGCCGAACGCGCAACCGGGCGCAGGGGCGGCGCCCCTCGGATCATCCCGCCGCATCGAAGCGCTCCGCCGCCGTACGGTCGGTTGCCCTTTCCCTCCTCCTATTTCATTGCCATCTAAGGCGAGGTGATACGATGCAACATTCGATCCGTTTGTGGCTGCTTGCAGCCGCCGCTCTGCTCCTGACCGCCTGCCGTCCGGACACGCAGGACATCTTAACTCCGCCGATTGTCGAAGTCACGTATTATGACGCGGCCGCAACCGAATTACCATCGACTCCGCCGCAGGCGATTTCGCTCTCGGATGAGGATGCTGTGTCCGTAATTCTGCTGCTTGATCGCGGGACCTGGGAAGACGGATCAGAGGACAGCGCCATGCGGTTTGAATGGTCGATCAACGGAACGCTGTATCAATGCAACGATTCCTGCACGATCATCCATGTTCCAACAAAGAGCCGCCGGATCACGCTGTCAGAGGACGATGCCGAAGCACTGCGGGCGATTCTTCTTCGTTATACCCCGTAACGGGGCGAAACCGCGTTGATACGCGCCGAAACCGAAGCAAGACAAAGACAAAGACAAAGACAAAGACAAAGAAATATACCATAGAGAGGAGCCTATGAAAGTCTCCTCTCTATGGTATTCCAAAAAACAAATCTTCAAATACCGGTGGAGCCAAACCCTCCTGCGCCACGTTCGGTCTCGGGCAGGGCATCCGCCTCCTCAAAGGATACGGCAAGATAGGGCATGATCACAAGCTGCGCGATCCGGTCCCCGTCCTGCACGGTGCGCGGCTCATCGGAATCGTTGTGCAGCGCGACGATGTATTCCCCTCGATAATCGGAATCGACAACGCCGACGCAGTTTGCCGGCCGCAGGCCCTGCTTGGTCGCAAGTCCGCTCCGCGCAAAACAGGCGGCAAAATATCCATCCGGCAGCGCGGCGGTCAACCCGGTCCCGATCTTCACGGTCGCATGGGGCGCAATGACCACGGGCGTATCGAGGCAGGCATAAAGATCGTATCCGGCAGCCGCGCTCGACCCGCGCGACGGGATACGGGCGTTCGGACGCAGTTTCTTCAGCGGTACATGCAGCATGGTTCTTCCTCCGATGCGAAGTCTTTGCCAAAGTATAGCATATTCCCGCCGCGTCCGCAAGAGGCTACGCCGCCTTCTTCGCCCGCATCCGCGCCGTCACCGTCGCCACAGCCGCGCCGAGCGCAAAGCTGATCAGCGCATCCGAGAGCAGCGTCCAGGATACCCGAAAACTCCCGATCAAAAGCGAAAAGATCGCCGTCGTCAGCACGGTAAAGAGCAATCCCGCAATTCCGCCAAGCAGCCAGGTCTTTTCGGAAAGCTTTCGTCCGATCAGCCATCCGGCAAATGCCGCGGCAAGCACTTTGATGATCGCGTTCCCGACCGGGATTGCCCCGTCCGGCAGCCATTCGAGATAGAGCAGCAACGCAAGCAGCAGCAGTCCTCCCGTTGCGGCCGCCGCCGCAAGCAGCACCGCCTTCAAAAGATCCCACGCGGGGATCGCATTCCGTTTTTTCCGATGGGTTGACTTATGCATTGCATCCCCCTCCTTTGCCAAAGCCTATGCGCATCGCAAGCGGGTTATGCGCAAAAGATCATCCGCTCTTGCGATCGGAGGGAATCTATGGTATACTGTTAGAATCTGAATTCCGGGAGGCTTTTATGACCTTTGATCGACTGATGAACGTTTTCAAGCAGGTAATGCCTTATGCGAATACCGAGCACATCACGCCCGAAAGCTCGCTGACGTTGGATCTGCATATCGACTCGGTGACGCTTTTGATGCTCGTTCTCGGCATTGAGGACGAGTTCGGCATCCGTTTTGAGAATATGGACAATACGGCGTTCTCCAACGTCGGCGATGTCATTGCGTACATCGAAAGCCGCCAGGCCTGATCGGAGGACTTCCCATGCAGCCGTTATCGAATCGAACCGAGTCGCTGACCGACTCCTGCATCCGCCGTATGACGCGCATCTCGATGGAATGCGGCGCGATCAATCTTTCCCAGGGGTTCCCCGATTTTGATCCGCCTCAGGCGATCATGGATCGGCTCGCCGCCGTTGCGCAGCAGGGCCCGCATCAGTATTCCCCGACCTGGGGCGCAGCGAACTATCGCCGCGCGCTTGCCGACAAGGTTTCGCGCTGGATGGGCATTCCGCTGAATCCCGATGAAAACGTGCTCGCGACCGTCGGCAGCACCGAAGCAATGATGGCGGCGCTCATGGCGATTACCAATCCGGGCGACCGTATCGCGATCTTTTCCCCGTTCTTTGAAAACTACGAGGCGCAGGCGCTGCTGCTCGGCTGTGAGCCCGTGTTTGTGCCGCTCGTCCCGCCCGAAAACAACTTCGATGCCGATCAGCTCGAGGATGTGTTCCGCTCCGGCGTCAAGGCGATGATCGTCTGCAACCCCTCGAATCCGAACGGCAAGGTCTTTTCCAAAGCGGAGCTTGAGACGATCGCTGCGCTTGCGATCCGCTACGACGTCTATATCATCATGGATGAGGTGTACGAGCATATCCTCTATGCGCCGTATGTGCATACGTATATGGCGTCTCTGCCGGGCATGTGGGAGCGTACGATCTCCTGCTCCTCGCTCAGCAAAACGTATTCGGTGACCGGTTGGCGGCTCGGCTACATCGTTGCCTGCAAGAAGCTCATGGACGCCTGCAAGAAGGTTCACGATTTTCTGACGGTCTGCGCTCCCTCTCCTCTGCAGGAAGCCATCATTGCGGGGCTCACAATGCCGGATTCCTATTACGACGAGCTTGCCGCGCACTACACGCACATGAAGAACCTGTTCTGCGGCGGTCTGAGAACACTCGGGTTCGATTTCATCGAGCCGCAGGGCACGTACTTCCTGCTGGTCGATATCGGCAAATGGGCCAAAGGAGACGATGTGGCGTTTTGCGAACGGCTTGCGCGCGAAGTCGGTGTCGCCGTCGTGCCGGGCAGCACGTTCTATAAGGAGGACGTGCATCACCTTGCCCGCTTCCATTACGCAAAAAAAGACGAGACCCTGCTCGCCGCGCTGGACCGGCTTTCGGACATCGACCGGCTCCTGTAATTCCAAAAAATCAATTCCCCCTGACCGGACACACCGGAAGGGGGAATAGTTTTTCGTTTTATCGTTTCCGCAAGCTGACCTCGGTTGTGTAGTGGCCGGCGATCTTCAGCGTCTCGCATTCTGCCGCCAGCGCATTCAGCATACTGCGGCCGTTTTCCGCCGTCTCGTCACCCTCAACCTCGATGTAGAAATAGTACTGCCACGCGCGTTCCCGTACCGGGCGGCTCCGCAGCGCCTTCATGTTGAATCCGTAATCGGCAAGAACGTTGATCGCCTTTGCCAGAGCGCCGGCAACGTCGTTGACCGTAAACAACAGCAGGAACTTACTTTCATCGCTCGTCGGCTTACGCTCCACGCGGGAGAAAACGGCAAACTTCGTTGTGTTCGTATGGCTCTCGTTGATGTCGTGATCGAGCAGCTCCAATCCGTACAGTGCGGCCGTTTCCATGCTTGCAATCGCCGCAACGCCCGGATCCCGCCCCGCCGCAACCTGCTGTGCGGCAATCGCGGTGTTCTGTGCCGCGACCGTTTTCCAGCCGCGCGCCCGGATATACTCCGCGCACTGCGCGAGCGCCTGCGGATGGCTCACGACCGTATGAATGCCCTGCACCGAAGCCCCCGGCACGCCGAGCAGATTCTGCGTAACCGGCAGCGTATAGATCCCGTTTACAAAGAGGTCGCCCTCAAACATCAGGTCCATGACCTGTCCGACAACGCCGGCATAGCTGTTTTCGATCGGCAGAACCGCGCACTCGCACTCGCCGCATTCCACGGCGCGGTACGCTGCCGCAAAGTTCGGATACCCGGTATGCGTTGCGTCCGGAAAGATGCGCCGCGCAGCGATGTCTGCAAATGCGCCCTCAACGCCGCTGTACGCGACGTGCATCCCCTCGAGCAGCCGATGCTGATACCGCTTCGAGATGCCCATCAGCTCCTGCAAAAACGAAACGTAGAACGGACGCGTCTCCTCATCCGGATACGCGACGCTGTTCCGCGCAATCACGTCCTTTTCCCGCTCGGCGTCGAAGATCGGCAGCCCGCGCTCCTGTTTGAACGCGGCAACGCTGCGCACCGCCTCCATGCGTTTTTCAAACAGCATCGCCATCTCGCGGTCGACACGGTTGATCGTTTCTCTGGCCTGTTCCAACTGATTCATGCAAATTACTCCTGTACTTCCTCTTCGCATGCCTTCGGATATTCCGTGCAAAGCAGCCGATACGGCGGTTCGTCCTCTTCGATCGCGGGAAACCTGCCCACGGGCGGAAGGAAACGATTGTCCGTTACATCATCATTGACGGCTGAGACCTCGCCGATCAGCACCGGACCGGTTCCCGGCTCGACCTCGAAATCATGATACAGCCGCGGCGGGATCGAAATGCTCATTCCCGGCAGCAGCCGCACCTGCGTTCCCGCGGGCACGGTGCGCGTTTCCCCGTCAAGATGCACAGTCACGGAAGATTGCTCGTCAAGCGATTCATCCGGCAGCGAATTGTAAACGCGGATCAGCAGCGTGCCGCCCGCACGGTTGATGATATCCTCCGTCTTGTTCCAATGAAAATGATTCGGGGAATACTGCCCTTCTTTCAGGTACAGCAGCTTCTCGGCATACGTTTTCGGATACTGTTCCTTTTTGGCAAGGTTGCCGTTGCGAAGCGTAATCAATGAGAACCCGACGCGATCGAACTCCCCGAGCCCATAGTCGGTGATATCCCATCCGAGCAGGTTGTCCCGCACCTCATCGAACGCATGCCCCTTGGTCTTCCATTCTTGTGGCGTAAACTGACAAAACGGAGGCAGGCTGATGCGATATGCCTGAATCATCGCTTCCATTTCGCGCAGTGCGCGATTGATTTCCGATCGTTTCATACCCTCTCCTATCGGGAACCGAGGTTCCACAGCTCGGTTCCGCACTCGCCCTGATCGTTTCGGCCGCGTGTGATCACCGTTCCATCCTTTTTCAGCACAGCCGTATGGGTACCGCCCGCGGCGATCGCAACCGCATCGACGATGTCCGAACAATCGACTGCGTCCCGCTCGCGGAACCAATGCGTCACAACCGTTCCGTCCGCTTTCAGGCCGACCACGCCGGTGCTTGCCGCCGAAACGGCAACGACGTCCGTCCACGGGAGCTTCGCTTCCCCGTCTTCGCCGGCGCCGTCCTTCTCCGTCATCAGAACCGTTCCGTCTGCCGAAAGCACAACGGCATACCCGGTCGACACGTCCACCGCAACCGCTCCGCGTACCGATTCGCTTCGACTCGACGGATGCGAGGAAAGCATCTGCCCCGTCTGCGTGATCGCCGCCGCCGCGTAGGATCCGCCCGCAATCGAGGCAAGGTCGCTCCAGCCCGTGAGCGCGCTGTACGCGTGATAGCCGGTATGCACGATCGTTCCGTCCGCTTTCAGCCCGAGCGTATCGTAATCCGTGCAGGCGATCGCAACAATATCCGTCCATTCCGAAACGTTCAACTGTCCCGATTCGTTCCGGCCGACCGCAACCACCGTGCCGTCCACCTTCAGGCCAACCGTGTGGTACGCGCCGCAATCGATCGCCTTGATGTCCGACCAGGTCGAAACGTTGCATTGCCCATCCGTATTCTCTCCGACAGCCACCACCGTGCCGTCCGCCTTCAGGCCAACCGTATGATAGAACCCGACCGCAAGCACGCTCTGCGGAAGCGCTTCCCGCGCCGCGGCGATCTTTTCACGCTGTAAAATTTCCTCCTCCGAAACGCCGAGCATCCGATTGACGGCGTTCTCGGGATTGCTCATCCCGGTCAGCTGCATCGCGATCCGCTCCGCCTGCGCTTGCGCATCGGAGAACCCGATCAGCTCGTAAAACAGGTCGAACGCCTGATTGGGATCGGTCGCTTCGGTTGCGACGGCGATCGCGTACCGTGCCTCATTGTACCGGATCAACGCGTCGGAATAGCCGGAGAGCGCGTAAAACTGCTCCTTTGCCGCAGCATAGTCGCCCGCTTGCGCCGCCTGATCCGCCAACCCGTAGCGACAGGCGAGTATCTTCGTACGCGCGTCGGCATACTCCCCGAGGGTAGAAAAAGCCGTCTCCGCCTCCTTGTATTTGCCCTCCGAAAGCAGCCGATCCGCCGCGTCGTACCGCGCTTTTAAAAGCTGCGCTTCGGTTTCCTCGGATTTTTCCAGCTGATTCAACAGCGCGACCGCTTTTTCGTAGTCGCCCGCATCGGAGGCCGCCTTGGCACGCTCGGCCAGCAGCGCCGGTCTGCGCTGCAGATACAAGAGCCCGAGAACGCACAGCAGTGCCATCAGCAGCGTCGAGAGGATCACGGCCCTATGGACAAACGTTTTACTCAATGCTTTTCTTTGCTTTGCCATACGCGCGTCCCTCAGAGATACTTTCGCACGGTGTACTGCATGTAATCCGAGTTGATGCCCGTTCCGCGCGAGACGATGAAATACACGTCGTCAATGTCGTATTCTTTGATATAGTCACGCAACGGCGCACCGCCGCCGCCCGTTACGAAATCGTGCGAATCTCTCAGGTCCACAAGGCAGACCTTGTCGTAGTACGGCGCGATGTACGGCACAAACGCGTTGCCGAACGAGTCGCAAACGACCAACGCGCTGTGTCCGGTATGGAACCCGGTTACGGCAACGTAGAACGGCGAATGCGTTCCGCCGAGGAAGGCCATATACGTCGCGCGTTCCGGCTCCATATACTTGGTCTCCCGCACAAGCCGGTTCAGCTTGCGATAGACATAGGCGTGCGTAGGCGCGAGCGCGTCCGGCACTTCCAGCCGATCGGAGATTTCCTTGCTGACCTTGGTGGAAAGCGAGCCGCGGAAATTCTCATGCACGGTATATTCAAAATCCTCATACGCGATGGACGGGACGCCCCAGGACGTCATCATGCGCTTCTGCATATAGAACGCGCCGAGTCCCGACCAATGGTGGTCCACCTTGTAATACACCGGCTCGTCCGCTTCCATGTGCGGCCGCAGCTCTTCCACGGTCGAAAACACGTATACGCCGTCGTCCACGTTCGCCTGAATCGTCGGCTCAACGTTGCTGGACCATCCGGAAAAATGCTCCGTGTCGAGCAGCCATTCATTCGCGTCATAGGAATACGGAATGTAGGTGAAAATGACGCTCCCGTCCTCGGGCAGCGCGGCGCGGTACGCGTTCAGCGACGCGATCGTACGTTTCATCGCGTCCTCTCCGAAGTTAAACCGCGTTGTAAACGATCCGTCCACGCGGATCAATCCGAATTTCCGCACGATCGAAAGATCCCGAACCGTAGGATCCTCCGGCACGGGGGTAGGCTCCGCCGAAACGGGCGGTTCGGTCAGCTCCGGCGCAGCGGTCGGAGGAACGGTTGGCGCGGACCTCGGCTCAGGCGTTTCGTCTTCCACAATCGTCACGTTCCAAACGGTCTCGGCGGTTAAATCACCGTCGTCCGGTTCCTCCGCCGCCCTTGCCATGCTGTTTAATTCTTCATCGATATCCGCATGAACGATGCGGTCCCGATCGCTCGTGACGTTGAAGACATCGAGAATGCCGTTGGAAACGGACAGGATCGCGTCGCGGCCGAGCATCTGGTCGGAAAGATACGTTTCAAGCTCGCTCATAAACGAGCCGTCGAACCATGCGCCGATCGAGAACTGCGGCGCGGCCTGCAAGGTTCGGTTCTCCGTTTCGGAGACGCCGCCCTCCCTGTTGCCAAGGACGAGCGGAATCAGCCCCAGCACGAGCAGGAGCATACACCACCAATAGGTCAGAAGAAACGAAATTTTACGACCCATATCGCACCTCAGAACCGGAAATAGATGAACGGGTTATACGTTTGCCCGATCAGGAACACGACCGAAAGGATCAAAAGGCCGGTCGCCGCGACCGTGGCGAGCACGTCTCCGACGCGTTTGCGTCGTTCGTCCTTCGCAAACCAGGTTTTCAACCACGGTACAATCGGCAGGCAAGCTGCCATCATCAACAGTGGCAAAACGGTATACGTTTGCAGGAAGGAGACGAACTTTTCATCCCAGAGCGGCGCAAGATGGACGCCGTTTGCCGTCGAAACGCCGAACATCGCGCCCACGTGCTGCAGCAGCGCAGAAAAATCGGTATAATAGAACAGGACCCAGCCGATCAGCACGAGCAGCAGCGTCAGCACCGTACGCAGCGCTTTCGGAACGCGATCCAGTACGCTCTTCAGCAAAAAGCGCTCCGTGACCAACAGCACAAAGTAATAGACGCCCCATAGGACAAAGTTCCAGCTTGCGCCGTGCCACAGCCCGGTCAACGACCAGACGACCGCAAGGTTCAGAATCGTTCGCAGCGTACCCTTCCGGTTGCCGCCGAGCGGGATGTACACGTAATCGCGGAAAAAGCCGGACAGCGACATATGCCACCGACGCCAGAATTCCGTAATCGACGCGGAGATATACGGATAATCGAAATTCTCCTTATAGCGGAATCCGAATACGCGCCCGAGGCCGATCGCCATATCGGAATAGGCGGAAAAGTCAAAGTACAGCTGCATGGCGTACAGCAAGGCCGAAAGCCACGCCCCAAAGAAGCTGACCTCCGCTCCGGTCCCGGCAAGCTGCGTCGCTTCCAGCATCTCGCCGCAAAGATTCGCGAGCAGGATCTTCTTCGCAAGGCCGACGGCAAAGCGGCGCATGCCGGTATAGAAGGCGGTCGGCGTCGTTTTCCGGTCGGTCAGTTCCGCCGCCACGTCGGCGTACTGGACGATCGGTCCCGCGATCAGCTGCGGAAAACAGGAGATATAGAGCAGCGCATACGCGGGGTTCTTCTGCGGCTTTGCCTTTTTGCGATACACATCGACCGTGTAGGTGAGCACTTGGAACGTATAGAACGAAATGCCGATCGGAAGATGCTGCTCCGGCATCCGCCACGTCGCGCCGAACAAGCCGGCAAACGTGTTAACCACAAACGCGGAATACTTGAACCAAACAAGCAATACAAGGGAAACAACGACGGCCACCGCCAACAGGACCTTGCGGAGCCGTTTGTTCTTCTTATGATAGATCACGAGCGCAAGGTACCAGTTCACGAGCGTGACCACGATCATGCCGAACACCCAAACCGGTTCGCCTACGCTGTAAAACAAAATTGAAAACGCCAAAAGGACGCCGTTGCGCCACCGGATATCCTTCACGATGAAATAAAGCAACAACAGCGCCGGAAGGAACAAAAACAAAAATGTCGTACTGGAAAAAACCATGAACGCGATCCTTCAGCCTATAGATAGTTGATTATACCATTCTTCAAGAAAAAAAGCAACAGCACGGGCGTTTCTGTTACAATTCGCTGACAGGATTGCAAAAAGAAGAGCAAAAGCCGCCCGGATGAGCGGCTTTTGCATGGGGTTGTATTATGCGGAAGCAGCGCTTATAACGCCGGCGCATAACGGAGAAAGCTTGCGTCCCTGTTATGAGACCGTTCCGGGCAGGGATCGACGAAAGAAGACCCCCCGGAACCAAAGACCGGGGGGTGGGTTTTTTTTAGAACAGAAGGTTCTTTTCCGTTTCCGGATTGAAGAAGTGCATGACTTTGCCTTCGAACGTGACATACAGCTTCGCGCCGGTGACCATGCCTTCGCGCTGTTCGGGCGTGAGGTCGATGGTCGGGATGCGGACGATCAGCCGCGTGCCGTCCTCGGTGTAGACGTGCAGGTGCAATTCGGAGCCCATCATTTCGTTGACTTCGAGGGTCACCGGGATAGCGCCTTCATCCTTCGGATCTGCCAGAACGATATGCTCCGGACGGACGCCGAGCAACACTTCGCCGCCGGCAACCTGCTTCTTCTTCAGAAGGTCGCCCTTCTCGCCGTCCACAACAAGCTTCGCGCCGAACGGCGTGACATAGTACTTGTCGCCCGCCTTCATCAGGTTCGTGCGGAGGACGTTCATCTTCGGAGCGCCGATGAATTCTGCAACGAACAGGTTCTCCGGCATTTCGAACACTTCGGTCGGGGTGCCGACCTGCATGATATAACCGTCCTTCATGATGACGATGCGATCGCCGAGCGTCATAGCTTCGGTC
>JAEEGL017438868.1_pt1 | contig 26591 bp, 21 predicted proteins | sample 9134231 | NCBI WGS metagenome assembly JAEEGL01 (sample SAMN16246548, study PRJNA631951) | gut metagenome | biome: gut microbiome; feature: rumen; material: fiber-attached | host: Bos | place: Iran: Karaj | collected 2018-10 | reverse complement strand
CAGTTTATAAGTCGCGAACGGTGAAATCGTCGATGCAGATGTATGGTGGAATATCGCTGAGGCCAACGCGGAAATCTGTAACGGTGGAGAAAATGCGCAGCTGCAGGTAGTTCACCTCACCAAGCGGCGTGAGGTCGATTTTCGTCCACTTTTTCATAATGGTGGTGTCATTTTCGGTGTAGCGCGCTACGGTAATATTTAGCTGACTAACCTCTTCATTATTAGCGTCGTAGCCATTTATAGTTACATACATGCTATCGCCCGGCTCGAAGGCGCGAATCTCATGCGTTTTGTAGCCATCTCTGAGCACTAAATAGGAGTAGGTGCTGATGCAGAAATATGCATAGGTAGGAAGGAAATTTAGTCCACTCGAACGTTTGATGGTGGGCACAATGCGATCCTCGCCAAAGTAGTGGGCTATGGCAAAGTTGCGCGAATCGTAGCAACCGCTGCCAGCATAACAACTCATAGCGTTGACCTCACCAAAGGTGTTGACATCGAATTTGCTACTTACGCCGATGCCGCTAAAGCTATACGGCCCAACGTCGCTATGCTGTTGCACGTCGAAGAAGAATCCACTCTCGGTGTAATCGTCGGTGATGTTGTATGCTCCATAAGTGTAGTTGCCGCCAAGCGTGCGCTGCTCAAAACCAATGGTGGTGAATGTCGTGCGCTCGGGTGTGCTATGGCAAGCTGTGAGCGTAAGTATAATTATGGCAAAAATGGCAAATTCTGCTCTCATCATATCTATTGCGCTAAGTGTAGAGCGAAGTTAGGCATTGCGCGTGCAATAAAAAAGCACCGCCAATTTCAAAATGACGATGCTGTATAAATATTTCAGTTATAGATGTTTAGAACTTCACTTTCAGGTTGTCGAGAGCGATGTATGCAGGAGTATTCAAGCCCCAATCGCCTTTGTCGCTACCATCGAACGAGATGAAGATTTTGTTTACACCTTCGCCGAGGTCGCTGAGGCTAATGGTTGTCCAAGTGTCAATCCATTTGTCGCCATCGATAAGTTTTACTTCTACGCTACCAGTCTCTTTACCAGCAATATCATAGCCAGTGAAGGTTGCAGCAAACCAATCATCATCACCTAATTTTCTTGCAGGCGCATCTTTGCCATTTTTAGCTGCTAAATACGTATAGGTGGTGAGACAAACGTCTACGCTAACTGGTTCGAATGCGGTTTTAGCTTTGATGAAACAGCTATCGTAGTAGCAAGGATTGTAGATAGCAAAAGCAGTACTATTGCCTGCACCACTCGTAGCATAAACAGAATACTGATTCATATAACCAGCAGTCTTCATATCAGTCATGGTAGAAATAGTAAAGCCGCTGTTGTAGTACTGTGCTTCATCGTAGTAGTTGTCTAACGTAATGTTCTTCTCCGTTGCCGAAACGCCCACAACTGCAGTGTCGCCACTAAGGCCAAAATCCTCGAAAGTAACTGTGGTGATGGCGTCGTCATCATCATCGTTGTCGTCGCAAGAGGTCATGCTCAGAGCGCAGATTGCAGCAATGGCTGCGAGAGATAAAATTTTCTTTGTCATTGTTTGTTGTAATTTATTTGTTTATAAATAAGTGTATTTCATTGTCTTACGGCTTCTATCTTCGTTATCTCAGTCGATACTTCGCCCAACGAGCCGCACGTCTGCATCACGGCGGTATAGACAGCCACGTAAGTAACGCTATCAATATCAACGTGATTGCCATCAGCATCGATAGCATTGTCGAGGTCAAATTCAGCGCCACCGTCCGCCTCGCTAAGGTTATCTACATAGCCCCACTCGAATGGCGTGAAAACCCAGCGTTTCTGGGCATCGTCGAACGCACCTACATCGGGCAAAAGCTTACCGCTGAACTGTAGCTCATCGCCAAGCCAAAGTGGAAAATATGGCTGCGTGTGGTACTCGTTCTGCTCAACCGTGCCAAAGTTTCCATTGCTGTCTGTCCATGTTATAGGCGTGCCATTTTTATACGTAATACTATAATTATGAGCACGTTCCGCAGCGCTACCCACAAGTTCGAACCACTCTTTGCCGTCCTTAGATACGCACACTATGCCCGGCTCTGCCGAACCAGCAAACGCATTGCCAACTATGTGAAGTTCAGCGCCTTCCGCACGCACGATGGGTTCATCGAAACGCACCTCTATGCGACCGCCCCATCCTCCAAGCGTAATGGGCGAACCGCTGCGGAGACGTTTTAGTGCTTCCGAAAGCACATCTTCATACGTATAACCATCTGCATAGCAAGATGTTACGGTATTTACAAATTGTCCTGGCGCAGGCGTATAACAAACGACCTCCGCAGGCTGAATAAACGCATCTGCCTCCGAATTACCATTCTCATTTACAGCGATTTGCGTAATTATAATAGTATTAGGATTGAGCCCAACGTTGTTTATGGTATACTTATGTTTTCCTTCGGCGCCGAAGCAATGCACATCGCCACTCACGGTGTAATCCTTGGCATCAGCAATGAGCACATCGCCGTTTTTTGCATTGAATGCCAAGCAATAAGGCGTTTGCGGCTGAATTTCAGGCGTCCAAAGTTCAATTGCGCCGTTGCTCGAAATGGTATAGTATTCCGCCGCTTTAGTCGCGTAACTATATGTATAACAGAATATTCCATCGTTTGTAGCGCAGAAATTAGTCGCAGGCAAATCGATGCGCCTGCTCACGTTCAAATTTTCAGCATCGACAATGGCGAGGAATGGCTCAACTTGCTCATAATCACCACGAACAAGCACAACAATGCCGAGCGGAGTAAGCGCCATCCTGCCAGGATTCTGCCCTACTTCAATTGCCGTTTGAACAGTCATCGAACGAGCGTCAACGACGCTCACAGAGGTGTCGTAGTTTGGCGCGGAGAGCCCGCCAGAGTTACTCACGAAAATCTTACCACCAGCCGCACAGATGCCGTCTGGATTGCGCCCGACCTCAACCTCAGCATCTATGGCAAGCGCAGCGGTGTCGATGCGGCTCAGAGTGCCGTCGTAGTTGCATACATATACATATTTATCGTAGCTCGCAAGGCAACGCGGCTCGCGCGAAGTTCCGTTAGTGCTCTTCATCTCAATCTGCGCAAGAGATTTAAGCGTCTGGCTGTCAACAACTTCTATAGTACCCGAAACGTCAACTGCAATATATATTTTGCCGCCATAGACTATCATCGAGTTTGCCGTGTCGCCAATTTTTCGGCCGTTCACAGCCTCGAAAGCGTCGTTTGTTACGTTAGAATTGCTTATTGCGAACAACGAAGAATTATTCATATTGAAGAGTCCTTCGCAAAGCACTATCAAGTCGTTCGCTTGTGTCGCGCTCGTCGTCGATTGGTTTTTATCTTCCATATCGTCGCAAGCCCACAATGCAGCCACTAATATCATGACTAACAGTGCTTTATATATATGAACAGACAACTTCATCGGCTATTTATATGTAAGTTTTATCGATGCAGCAAACGAGCGACCTGGCATCGGGAAATTTTTCACCACCTCATAATTCTCGTCGGCAATATTTCGACACGTTAGCGAGAAAATGTAGTCAACCACCTTGCATTTATTTGTATATGAAAGGCTTACGCTCTGATCCATGAAGCCTTCGAGCCTATTTTCAGAACTATTTTGGTTGAGCACATAGCGTTTACCTTGGCGTTGCAGCGTGTAAGACGCAGAAAACCAACGCATTGAGGCAACCGCCATACCTCCGTACGCAATGCGTGGTATATACGCAACTTGATGTCTGTAAGTAGCAGATTGTTTGTCTGTTACGTCCACTGAATGTTGGTACGAGCTATTTGCCGTAACGCGCAAATTTATGTCGTCCGTGAAGCGATATTTGGCATCGAGATAGAGGTCTAAGCCATCAATTTTCACCTTGCCAACGTTCATCATCGACCAAACGAAGATATTTTTCGTAGGTATGGCCACTATTTTGTCCGTAATCTCATTGTGGTAATAATCGGCAGAAAATGAAGCCATTACGCGCTCGTTGCCATGCTCGATTTTTGTCCCCAAAGCAAACTGCGAAGCCTTCTCCGATGCGAGATTTCTGTTACCTATGCTATTGTAATAGAGGTCGTTGAACGATGGCAAGCGCTCCGATTTTTTGTAATCCGCATGCAAATTCAACCATCGCGCAGGCGTGTAAGCAACCGAAGCCGCATAACCCAATTTGTTGCGCGTTGCAGCGCCTTTGTCGTGGTATGCCATTTCGGTTAGGGAGACGGTAGCCAACAGGTTGTTATATACATATTTAGCGCGAATTGCGGCCGTTACGTGATTGCGCATTGGCGAGCCTGCCACTTGCTTCGATTTCAGTTTGCTGTTCGACAAATCCGCAGCCGCACTGATTATCAAGGAATTTACTGGCGAAAACATTGCTGAAAATCCCGCAAAGGTTTCATTCTGAGTGTATTTAGCCTCCGCGAGTGCCGAACCCAAAGCGTCGGGATTTTTGTAGCACTCCTGCGAGTAATTATATCGTGCAAAAGCGCTAAGCATAACAACGTTAAGTTGCTTGTCTACAGACGTTTGTGCAATAAAATTCCTATCAGCTAAGCGCTCATGCGAGATGAGATTGTAATAAGTAGTAGCACGCGGAAGGCCACGTTCAGCATCATAATAGTAGATTTTCGACTTCGTTTTTGCAGCGCCAACGTGCTCATAGTCAACTTGCAACCGAAGTTGACGCGAATCGCCGTTTTGTCGTTTGTGGCTCGTGCGCGAAGTGCCGTTCGTGAGTTCGAAATCGTAGTCGCCTTCGGTTTTGTCGAGCGATGCAGAGGCAAATACCGCATTATTACTATTAATATGCTTATTTACAACAATATACGGTCTATAAGTACGAAACTGCCCTACTTCGCAAAATGCCGTTGCATAATCATCATTATTAATAATGTCGGCACTTTGGATATTCAACAGCGACGCCGCAGCCACACTACGCGCCGGAAGAAGCATCTCGTTACTATTTACAATGCTCAAATTCAGCTCTTTAGTAGTATTTATAGGGAAGATGCCCAAATCGAGAGTGCCAGTTTGCGCGTTGGCTTGCGGAATGCCATCGATACTGATTTGCGTATGCTGAGAGCCAAAACTCCGCACACTGATGGTCTTCATACCGCCCATACCGCCATAATCCTTCACCGCAACTGAGGGCTGAAGCTTCAGCACATCACTGATATTCTGAAAGTTAGCCGTATGCATAAAAGCGCTATCCACAGAAATGCCAGCGTGCCTCCGTTGATGCGATTGTGCCACCTTAGTGACCTCATCAATATGCACAGTATCAACTGCTTGCGTCGTAAATAATATTATTGCCAATAGGGGCGTCACCTGTTGTTGTTCAATATTTCGGAGGCGAAACAAGCGACATGATGCCAACCGAGTGCGGCACCATATACAGCGCTGTCTAACCCACGAGACACGTTGATTTTATTATTCAGAAAATGATTGGCAAGTATTCTGACTTAGCTCATCGGGCGCGCCTTCTCATCGCTCGGCGACAATGGCTCTCTTGCGCTCGACTTTAGAACTTACACAGCAGCGGGACTGTTCGCGATTTGCACACGATTCCTTTTTGATTGTTGGCTATGCGCCTCCAAACCAATCGGAGGCAAAAGTAGGTCGGCTAAACGGAAATACATAATTAAGAGCGCATATAACTCCGTTTTGAAACAAATTACGCGCTTTACGTAAGGCGAGAGTCCATAAATAATTTGCCATTTGATGTTTTGAAACACTTTTTTACTATTTTTATCAGAAATATAACAAACTAACATCGTCCATCAAACGACGGTACTTGTCAAACATTCATTTATAAACAAAAAACACAATGTCGTCATTATTCATTCTTGTACCGATCAGTTCGGTAGTGGCATTATTCTTCGCCTGGCTGTTTTACCGCGGCATGATGAAGAATAGCGAAGGAACACCGCGAATGGCCGAGATTGCCAGCTATGTGCGTTCGGGCGCTATGGCATATCTACGCCGCCAGTACGGTGTGGTATTGAAAGTATTCTTAGTATTGGTAGTAATATTGGCTGTCTTGGCCTACTTGGGCGTACAAAACCCGTTTGTTCCAGTTGCCTTCCTGACTGGTGGCTTCTTCTCGGGCTTGTGCGGCTACCTTGGCATGAAGACCGCCACCAACGCATCTTCGCGTACAGCAAACGGAGCTACCAAATCGCTCAACTCAGGTTTGAAAATCGCGTTCCGAAGTGGTGCTGTGATGGGTTTAGTAGTAGTTGGTTTCGGTTTGCTCGACATCGCTCTTTGGTTCCTGATACTCAACAATGTAGTATTTACACCAGAGCACATGGCAAATGGTCTATCATGGTTGGGCCTCGATTTCGTTAGCCCAGGAACCACTCAGCATCAGAAGATGATTGAAATCACCGCTACGATGCTTACGTTCGGTATGGGCGCATCTACACAAGCACTCTTTGCTCGTTTGGGCGGTGGCATATTCACCAAAGCAGCCGATGTAGGTGCCGACCTCGTAGGTAAAGTCGAAGCTGGCATTCCAGAAGATGACCCACGCAACCCTGCTACTATTGCCGATAATGTTGGCGACAACGTAGGCGACGTAGCTGGTATGGGTGCCGACCTCTACGAATCGTACTGCGGCTCTATTCTCTCAACAGCAGCTCTTGGCGCAGCTATTCCTCTCGTTGCCGAAGATGTTCAGATGGGCTACGTGATGGCGCCTATGGTTGTAGCAGCCATTGGCACTCTGCTCTCTATCGTTGGCGTGTTTGCCGTACGTACCAAAGAGGGCGCAACGCAAAAGAATCTTCTCAACGCTTTGCTACTCGGCACTGGCGGCAGTTCATTACTCATACTTATAGCTATAGCCATAATGGCAGCAACGGGTTGGATCTCTTGGGGCATCTTCGGCGCTGTGGTAGCAGGTTTGGCTGCCGGCGTAATTATTGGTCAAGGCACAGAGTTCTTCACCTCCGACGAATATAAACCTACTAAAGGCATAGCTCAGCAAACCGAACAAGGCACTGCAACAACCATCATCGAGGGCATGGCCGTTGGCATGCAATCTACTTGGTTGCCCGTTATAGTTATAGCATTGGCAATCATCGCATCGTTTGGCCTTGCCGGCGGTTTCGATAGTTTCGCAATGGGCGTTTATGGCATTGGTTTCGCGGCTGTGGGCATGCTCTCTACACTTGGCGTAACCTTGGCAACCGACGCCTTTGGCCCTATTGCCGACAATGCCGGTGGTAATGCAGAAATGTCTGGCCTCCCAGCAGAAGTACGTGAACGCACCGATGCTCTCGACAGCCTTGGCAACACAACGGCTGCCACGGGTAAAGGCTTCGCAATTGGTTCGGCTGCTCTTACAGCTATGGCACTTCTCTCGGCATATATTGAGGAGATACGTATGTGGATTGGCAAGACGCCAGATAAGTTGGCAGATTTCATAGAGAAGACCAACGCAACGGATATTCACACCGCATCGATAAAAGATTTCGTTGACTACTTCGACCTTTCGATGTTCAATCCGCTCTTGCTTGGCGGTTTGTTTATCGGTGCAATGATGGCGTTCCTATTTAGCGCTATGAGTATGAAGGCAGTAGGTCGTGCAGCAGGTAAGATGGTTGAAGAAGTTCGCCGCCAATTCCGCGAAATTCCAGGCATCTTGGACGGCTCGGGCAAGCCAGAATATGCGCGCTGCGTGGAGATTTCTACCAAAGGCGCTCAGCAAGAGATGGTTCTCCCGTCGCTCCTCGCCATTGTAGTTCCTATTGCAGTAGGCTTAACTATGGGCGTTGCTGGCGTTATAGGTTTGCTTGGCGGTGGCTTGACCGCAGGCTTCACCTTGGCTATCATGCTCAACAATGCTGGTGGTGCTTGGGACAATGCTAAGAAGTTCATCGAGAAAGGCAACCACGGCGGCAAAGGTTCCGACTGCCACAAAGCAGCTGTAGTAGGCGACACCGTTGGCGACCCATTCAAAGATACAAGCGGCCCATCGCTCAACATACTTATCAAACTGATGTCGATGGTATCGGTAGTTATGGCCGGACTGACGCTTGTTTATAGTCTTTTGTAGTTTTTTTGTTGAAACTTGATGGAGGCCGTCGCATGTAGATAACGTGCGGCGGTCTTTGTTTATTTGAGGTCCTCTATATCCAAAGAATACAAAATTTTCTGTGCATCATCTGCGTTCATATTCCTCAGATATTCAACGACTTCCGCAATTATTTTTGGTGCAATATTATCTGCATATAGTCTATTTATAAGCAGTGTCACGCCGCGAACTTCGCTGATGGAGAACTCGTTACGTTGCATTATGCTACTACAAACCACTTGGGCAGCATCGAGTGCTGGACGCGAATGCTGAAGAGCACGAGCAACGCTATGCGTAGCTATGGTAAAGTCGAAACGGTTGCCGCGCTCTATGAGCGCTTGGCTGAACTCACGCAAGTCTGCCGTTTTGTGGAAAAGCAGAAACGACGCCAACTCTGCCATATCGGCCGTAGCCACATCAGCCGACCAACGAAGCATCTTTTCGACTGTTGCTTCGGCATCGGGCAATTGTATGCACGCCACAAGCATAGCCTCGCGAATATTGGTCGACCATAGTTGTTCGCATTCGCTCGCCGAGAAAAGAATCTCATGCGCAATCTCCTTCAAATGCAGCAAACTTACGCCGTAGTTTATCTTATAAACCGAGTTTAGGCGCTTCATTTGGTTCGATGCTTCGCCATTCATACGGCTATGAAAGAGAAATTTCAAATCGCGGAGCTTTGCGTCGTAATCGTAATTATCAGTATTTGAGCTGTTTATATTAAGATTCACAGAAATTATATTTTTTTTGTTTCGAGTGTGCAATATTACGATAAAATCGCTTTATCTTTGCGACCGCAAAACCAAGATGGTGGATGTAGCTCAGCTGGTTAGAGTACCGGATTGTGGTTCCGAGGGTCGAGGGTTCGAATCCCTTCTTCCACCCCAAGTTTTCAAAGCAGATATTTCAATTGAAATGTCTGCTTTTTTATTTATATACGTACATATACACTATGAGATTCTTCGCCACGCTCAGAAACAACGAAACTTTGCGAAGCCACGACACGCAGCCTCGTAATTAGGAATTCATAATTATAGAAGAAAATCTAAGCCACTAAAACGGCTTCAGCAAGCCACGACGCTTGAATTCGAACGCAAGCACCGAAATATCATCGAAAGCCAAGCCATTGGCAGAATATGTATTGGCAATCTCCTCAATGCGGTTGATGACCTGCACTATGTTGGTCGATTTACGCATAATATCCTTCAAGTCTTGCGTGGCGTCCTCTATGCGGCAGCCGTTATCAACCTCCACAAGGCCGTCGGTGTAGGCAAGAAAACGCGTGCGCGTGCCAATATTTATATGTCCAACATCTATTTGCGGAAGATTTTCGAGCATACCTATACCTATGCAGCCTCGCTCGAGCAGCACCATAGAGTCGTTCATCGGGTTGTAGACGATGGGCGGCAAATGTCCAGCATTAATATAGCTTATGCAACCCGTCAGCTTGTCGTAGCGACCGAGGAAGAGCGTAAGGAATTTATCCTCGGAGGTTATTTTACATACGCGGCGGTTGAGCTCGTTGAGCAGCACGCGTAGGTCGATTGTAGAAGTGAAAAGTGAGCGCACTATTGCTTGAAAATTGCTCATAAGTAGCGCTGCGCTGATACCCTTGCCCGACACGTCGGCTATACAAAAACCGATGCGTGTGCGCGACAGTTGAATGACGTCGTAGTAGTCGCCACCCACACCAAGGTGCGGCTTGTAGAGCGTACGTACGCGTAAAAATTTTGAATGTGGCAAGTCGTCGTGACCAGGAACAAGACCTTTCTGGATAGAAGCAGCCACCTCGAGCTCGCGGCGAAGCGTCTCTTGCTGTATGAGTTGCTGCTGCAGCTTCTTGTTCTCTATAAATACTATGATGAGATTGGCAAGAATCTGCACAAACTTGAGGTTGCGCAACGTAGGACTAACGCCATCTCCAAGCTCGCTATCGCCTATAAGTACGTATGAGATGATATGGAACTTGTGATAAAGCGGAATCACCGCGTCGATGCCATGCAGAGCCTCGTTTTCGCCATTGGTAATCTCTATTTGGCTGATATGCGAAAGGTCACGCTGAACGTTGATGGCAGCGAGTTGCTCTTCGCTGATATTGCTCGCGAGGAGGTTAACCCACTTGCCATAGTTAAGCGTGTAGACGAGAATCTTGCCAATTCCAAGCTCTTCTTGGAGAAGATTCTTGAACGTATTCATAAGATCATCGATGGAGTGGTCTTCATTGACGATCTGCGCTACATCGAGTAGCAAATTAAGACGCTCTTTATAGAGACGAACGTTCGATTTTCTCTCCATAAGAAGTGTGTTTTTTTATTTACAATGCAGACTGGAACTGCTTCAAGAATCGCACATCGTTTTCGAAGAACAGACGAATATCTTTCACCTGATAGCGCAACATGGCAATACGCTCAACGCCCATGCCGAATGCGAAACCGCTATATTTCTTACTATCGATGTGGTTAGCTTCGAGCACAGCCGGATCGACCATGCCGCAACCGAGAATCTCCAACCAACCAGTGCCTTTACATACGGAGCAGCCTTTGCCGCCACAGAGCGAGCAGCTAACGTCCATTTCGGCAGATGGTTCGGTGAATGGGAAGTATGATGGGCGGAGGCGAATCTGCGACTGCTGACCGAACATCTCTTTGGCGAAGTAGAGAAGCGTTTGCTTCAGATCGGCAAATGAGACGTTTTCAGCCACGTAGAGACCTTCAACCTGATGGAATATGCAGTGAGCACGCGACGAAATGGCTTCGTTGCGGAACACACGACCTGGGAAAATGGCGCGAATTGGCGGTTGCTGATGCTCCATCACTCTCACTTGCACGCTCGACGTGTGGGTGCGCAAGAGAATGTCGGGGTTGGTGTTGATGAAGAAGGTGTCTTGCATATCGCGTGCTGGGTGCTCAAGCGGGAAGTTGAGCGCAGTGAAGACATGCCAGTCATCTTCTACTTCGGGACCTTCGGCTACGGTGAAGCCAAGGCGTGAGAAAATATCTATAATATCGTTTTTGACAATAGAGATAGGGTGGCGACCGCCAATCTCGTGCGCCGTTCCTTCGCGCGACACATCGAGGCGTTCGGCTTGTGCAGCTTCGGCAGCGTGCTTCTCTTTGAGAGCGTTAATCTTGTTCTGCGCCGAAACTTTCAACTCGTTGAGTTTCTGGCCCACTTCGCGCTTCATCTCGGGCGCTACAGTGCGAAAATCATCGAAAAGAGCGGTAATCTCGCCCTTCTTGCTAAGGTATTTTACACGCAAATTTTCAACCTCCTCAGAGGTCTTTGCGTCGAGGTTGTTTATTTCGTCTAAGAGTGAAGAAATTTTATCTAAAATCATCGTATATAAAAAATTTCGATTTGCAAATTTATTATTTATTGTGCGTTGAATTTACTTATCGGCCACAAAATGTGAAAACCAAGTAATGAAGTTCTTTGTCCACTCGCCTGCTGGGCGGTCGGTTCCAAGCCCAAAGCCATGACCTCCTTTTGAATAGACGTGCAACTCGCACAGTTGCTTATTTCGAGCCATTGCATCAGCAAAACGCAACGAATTGTAGCATGGCACAGCCGTGTCGTCGAATGCACATGCTATGAATACTGGAGGCATATCCATTCCAACTTGAGTATCGAGCGAAAACAAATTAGCAAGTTCTGCTTCGCCGGGCAGCCCGTCTATAAGACATTGGCGCGTGCCGGCATGCGTAATCTGTTTGTCGAACGAAATAACTGGATAAATGAGCGCAGCAAAGTCGGGACGTGCAGAGCCAAGCGTATCTATGGTAAGCGTAGCGGCTGAGCCTGCAAGATGTCCGCCTGCCGAAAAGCCCATTATGCCAATCTTCTTGTTATCAACACCATACTTATTAGCATTCTGTCGCAAATATCTAACAGCTTGACGCGCATCCGACAATGGTCCAAAAGGACGGCGACTCATGATGGCATCGCTTGGCAAACGATATTTCAGCACGGCAGCCACAAAACCATTCTCTGCCAACCATTTAGCCACGTCGACACCCTCCTTGTCGTAGCAAAGGCGCGAATATCCGCCACCCGGACACACTACTACGGCTGGACAGCTGGCAGCATTGTCGGTAGGGGTATATATTTCGAGCGTTGGCGTAGTTACACGCACTATGCGTTCAGCACCATTTTGCAGTGTAACGATGCCCTCGGTGTAGTCGGGGTTTTCAATGGAGTAGAGCGGCGCGCCGCCCCAGATTTTCACTATCGTCTGAGCCCCAGCGTTGATGCAAAATATTGCTATAAATATGAATGATATGAAGTGTTTCATACGTTACGTTTTTGGCGAATAGATATGTATTTGAATACTTTCATAATTAGGAACATAGCCACGAGAGCCACAGTAATCATCGCACCCGATGGCAGGTTGTATGCAAACGACACCACGAAGCCCGCGAGACTACCAACGACGGCAATGATTGTCGATAATATGAACATTCGCTTAAGCTTTGCGGCAAACATTCCAGCAATGGTTGGTGGAATTGTAAATATCGACAATACCAATATTATACCTACAGCCTTGATTGCCACTACGATAGCGAGTGCCGAAACGACCGCTATTGCACTACTAATGAATGCCACAGGCCAGCCGCAGAGTTTGGCAAAGTCGGGCGCGAAGGCAGTGTACATAATTGGACGATAGAATATTATGGCTGCAATGACTGCCACAGCGGCAATTATGGATATTATGTATAAATCGGAACGGGTGACGGTGAGCAAGTCTCCAAACATGAAGCCCATGAGGTTGGGCGTGTAGCCGGGCGTAAGGAACATAAATATGATGCCAACAGCCATGCCGAGCGACCAAAAAATTGCCACGGCGCTATCGGTGCGAAGGCTCTTGCGACGCGATAGTATGTCTATAGCAAGCGCGGTAAGCGAAGCAAAGAGCATTGCGCCTGCTGTCACCGACACACCAAGAAAGTAGGCTATACCTATGCCGCCAAACGCTGCGTGGGTGATGCCGCCAGCCACAAACACTTGTCGGCGAATGACGATGCAGGTGCCTACAAAGCCTGCCACCACAGAGAGCAACAGCACCATGACAAGCGCCCGAACGACAAACGGATATTGCAGCAATTCTATCATTATGAATGGTGATTTATAAGTACACGATGCGGCACAGCGCCATGGGTGACGAGTTCAACAGGGCATTCGTAAATCTTCAGCATGCTATCGGTGATGCGGTTTGTAGGGTGATAGTAGAGCGTGCGATTGACGCAAGCAATGGTCTTCACCACGCCAGCCACAGTGCCAATGTCGTGCGAGACGAGCACAATGGCCATGTGCTTCGAGAGTTCGGGCAAAAGTTTGTAGAGATTCGTCTCCGACACTTTGTCCATATACGTAACTGGCTCATCGAGAATGAGTAGCTGCGGATTGCCCATTATGGCACGGCAAAGGAACGCACGCTGACGTTGTCCACCTGAGAGTGCGCCTATTGGACGGTCCTGCAAATTGTCGAGCATTGCAAAGTGGAGCAGTTCGTCTACACGGTCGAGAGTGGCTTTTTTCGGGAATAGGCGGTTGCCATCGAGCTGACCCGAGAGCACCACATCGCGCACGGTGATTGGGAACTGCAGGTCGTAGTCGTTTATCTGCGGTAGGTAGCCAATCTTCAGGTTTGGCAGACGGCTCATCTCGCCGCTCATGGGTGCAATCTGCCCGAGCAACGTACGTAGAATGGTAGTCTTGCCGCCACCATTCGGACCGATGAACGCCACAAACGTATCGCTATTTATATCTAAAGAGACGTTGCTGACGACCACGCGCCCTTCGTAGCCAGCGCTTACATTGCGGAGGCTGATAAGTTGTTGCGGGTTACTCTGCTCGGTCATTTCAGCGCATCAATAATGTTATGAATAGTATTTTCCCAATCTTCGGCTTCGGGGTCGATGTTAACCACGCGGGCGCCAATCTGATTGGCTATCGAAGTAGCTTTTTCGGTGTCGTAGCCGGGCTGCACAAAGACGGTTTGCACGCCCAACTCTTTTGCGCGACATAGCTGAGTTTCAAGCGTTTTGGGCGTTGGCGCATTGCCGTCGTGTTCTATCTCGAGTTGCGTAAGGTTATAATCTTGCGCAACGCACGTTAGTGCTGGGTGGTAGATAAGGAATGTGCGACCACCGAGCGTATGCATAACACTATCATACATAGCCACTTCGGCGCTTAGTGCTACAGCAGCAGAATCGATATGTACAGCCTCATCGGGGACGATAACGTTGAGTGCCGTACGCATATTATCTATCATAACCAACACGCGCTTTGGCGAAAGCCAATAGTGCGGGTCGTGGTGGTGATGGTCGGCATCGGTGTGGTCATCATCATTATTATCAATATCTTCAATACCAGCGTTTAGCGCAATCCAATTATTATTCGCCGATGCGTCGATGAGGCGTTCGCGCCACGTGATTTCAAAGTCGAGGTTGCCAATGGCGAAGTAGGCCGTTGAGTGGCTCAGCGCCATAATCTGACGTGGCTGCGGCGTGTAGTCGGCATGTCCAACAGACTTGGGAATCATCACATTCACACCAACGGCATCGCCTGCCAAACGTTCAACGAAGAACTTTTGTGCTGGAATCGTTACTGTTATTGTTGGCCGTTCGTTTTCTGTTGGTGTAGGTTGCGTTGGGTTGCACGCAATAAATATGAATAATAGTATATATATCGATAATCGAGCCATAAGTATATGAGAATGCGGATATTAGCCAAACAGCGAATAAATATCCGAGACGTAACTTTTGGTTATAGGAATGGATTCGCCCTTCGGCGTGTCGAGTTTTACGGAAAGACCGTTGCTTGTTCGCTCGAGAAGCTTGATATGCAACGAGTTAACCATATACGAGCGATGACAGCGCATAATGCCGCGTTGCTTCATCTCCTCTTCGATATCTTTCATCGATTTACGTATCATCTTGGAACTCAGCGTGTCTTTGCGAGTCTCGATATAGTAAACCACAATGTAGTTGTCGGCGCTACGTATGTAAACCAAATCGACAAGTTTCACACTGAATTTTATGTCGCCCTTGTCGTTGCGGAAGTTCACCATCTGCATAGTGTCGGGCGCAGCGGAGGGCACAAGTTCCTCTATCACTTTGAGTTTCTTGTTCTTATCGGCCCACGAGAAATAAAGCCAGAGCACCGAGTATGGTATAAATAGTATAAGGAACGTATTGCGCAGTGCCACGCTGTAGAGTTCGAAGAGCGAACGGGTGTCGTTGGTGAGGATAATTTTCTCGAACACCACAAAAACGAACGCCATGGAGCAAACTTCGGCAGCTATCCACAGAAAATATTGAAGATAGGAGAGCGATTTGCCCTTCTTGGATATTTTCTTGTACATGATGGTGCGGCTTATTGCCACCACACCCATGCCCAACAAAATAAGTAGTGTGGAATAGAGCGAATATTTGAAATCGCTGATATTGGGCACCCAATGGCGCGAATTGAACGGCTCGAAAATGTTTATAAATATCACCGCAAACAGCGCCGTAAGCAGCACCATCTTTACAATGTTACCTTTTATAAGTAGGTATGGTGATATTTTCTTTTCTAAATCCATCTGCGTGCGAAAGTCGCAAATGTAGCCATTTCGATTAACTATTTGATTATTTACTCTCGCTCAATTTGGGCAAGTCGTCCTATTTTTTGCACGCACGGATGCTATTTATGTCTATTCCGTATCAATGCACGAAAAATAGCGACACACCAACTACACTAATTATTGTGCCTACTACGGCGCGCGCTGTGAGTGGTTGATGATAAATCAGATACGTAGGCAGCAAAATAAGTATGGGCGTTGTGCTCATGATGGTTTGCGCTATGCCTACGTTGGTTAGCTGCACAGCAAGGAGCGATAGCGAAACGCCAATTGTTGGTCCGCAAAGTGTGGCTGCAATGAGGTACGAAGGCGTTGTTCCTTCGAAAGCACGTCGTAGGTTGCCCTGCTGTTTGCGCATAAATAGCAGCACTAAAAATCCCGACAAGCCTGCTATGCCGCGAATGAACGTGCCAGCAAACGACGACATGAAGGCGCCGCCATCGGTAGCCATATAGGTTACGCCAATCTTGCTCAGCACCAATCCAACACCCTGACCGAGAGCTGCTAACACGCCAAACACCACGCCGCGCACTGGCAGTTTGAGTGCTATATTATGCTTATGCTCATTATCGCCTTTGCCAAGTATTGTCATACCTATGCCCAAGAGTGTAAGCAACATACCTAATATACCCATTGCCGACATCTGCTCGTCGAGCATTGCCCAACTGGTGATGGCTGCAAATGGCGCTGCCAAGGTCATAAGTAGCTGTGTGTAGCGCGAGCCGATTATGTCGTAGCCACGATAGAGACAAAAATCGCCAAAGGTGTAGCCCACAAAACCCGACGCCAAAAGCCAACTCCACGCGTGCATATCGCTTTCGACAATCAGGTGCATACCGCCGCCAACAAGTAGTATAGTGCCTACTATGCTGAGGGCCAAAATCATTCGCGAAACATTAGCAGCAAGTACGCCCAAACGTTTGCTTACCACCTCCGACACAATTGCTGAGGAGGTCCATAATATCGACACTACAAGTGCGACGAGTTCTCCAGAATGTGTCATTGCTTGTTTGTAAGTATGATGAGTCCGCTACAGATTCTAAGTACCATCAAGTCGACGCAGAAGACTATTGGCATAGCTATTTGCGTGCAACCTATTGGCGAGGCAAACACGAATAGCAAACCAACGGCGATGGCAAATGTCACCATCTCGGCGGCCAAGATGCGCGTGCCGGCTTCGTTGCCATATTTAGCGCGGCTCTTTTTTACTAAAATTATTTTGCCTATTTCAACGGCTGTCAATGCTAGAAAGCCTGCAATGGACATGGCTGTGGTTACGCCGCTGTAGCACATATATGCATGCGCTGCCGACATCAAAGCGAAGAGCGCTGCGGCAATGTTGATGCTGAGTTTGGGGCTCATACTTATTTGAACATCTTGCTAAACTCCACGGGCATTTTAGCCGTGAACTTCATCTGTTTTTTAGTTATGGGGTGGGTAAATTCCAATTTATATGCATGCAGACCAAGTCGGCCAAGGGGATCGCTGACGTTGCCATATTTACTATCGCCAACCACCTGATGGCCAAGGTCTTTCATATGTACACGAATTTGATTTTTTCGTCCAGTATCGATATTTACGTCGACAAGCGAATAGCCGCGGCACTCTTTCATTACTTTGTAGTGCGTCACTGCAAGCTGTCCGCTTTTGTCGTGACTCGAATAGACGATATTGTTCACATTCTGAAGCAGATACGACTTCACCGTGCCCTGTTTTTCGGCAAAATGACCTTCGCATACGGCAACATATTCGCGCTTCGTAACTATGTCGTTCCAATGTTTGAAGAGCGTCTCCTTCACCCGTTCGCTCTTGGCAAAAAGCAGCACTCCAGATGTGTCGCGGTCGATGCGGTGAACAATAACTACACGCGCCGTTTTGTCTTTCATACGTACGTATTGCTCTACCTGACGATATGCGGTCTTGCTGCGCTCGGTATCGCTCTCTACCGATAGTAATCCCGAGGGCTTGTTTATAACTATTATCTCGTCATCTTCATAAATGATGTCGGGCTTCTCAAACACCGTTTTCGACTGACGCTGAGCATACTTAGCTATAACTACGGCGTCCTCCTTACATAGCGTAAAATTGTATTGCGTTATGCATGAACCATTTACGAGCACCTGCTTATTCGTAAGATAGTGTTTGACGGTCGACTTGGGCATGTCGGCAAGGCGAGAGAAAAGGAACTCGAGCAGAGGCGTTTCGCCATGCACCTTCATCGTGTGGAGCACTTGAAGTTCGCCGCTCTTGGGCTTCTGAGGCTTTTCGCGCTTGTCGGTAGGTGAAGGGCGCTCCGTTTTAGCAGGTCGGCCCACTACTACGCGTCTGCCTTTAGCATCGTAAAACACGTTTGCTTTACGCTTATCTTCAGTCTTTTGCTTAGATGGTTGAGTCCTCATTTATCTTTATGAATTTCAGCGCGAAAGTGAATATTTTTTATGAGAGGAAAAAGCAAACAAATTGAAAATTCATACATTATAGAGCCGACACTCAAAATTCATTTGCTCTACTTATAATTTTTCAGTGTAATTTTGACACTACTAAACACTTATCAAATGAGACTTCTTACCTCCCTTATTATCTGTATTTTATTTATAAACACTGCGGCTGCGCAAAACGAAATTGCAGAACGAATACAGCACGAAATCGACAGCCTACGCGCAGAGCTCGCTACCGCCAAAACCGACCTCGAACGTGGCAAACTTTACCACGGCATTGCTCGCGATTTCGACAATCTCGATTCGCTCGAATACTACGAACTTTTCGCCATCGACCACGCATTCCGCGCCAACGACTATGCAACTTGCGCTGCATCTTGCTACAACATCGGTTACGCCCACTTGATAAAAGAAGACTTTGCTGGTGCTATCGAGTTTTCCAACAAATCACTTGGCTACGCTAAACATTGCGACGTAGAAAAGGTCGGACTCATCCAAGGACGCTGCTATATGCAACTTGCCAATGCCTACTTCTACCAAGGCTTTCAGCAGACGCATAATACTTATATCGACTCGGCCATAATGAAGCAGAGTGAGATTGGCGACACGCTCGAAATGATTACTTCGTATATGATTTTGGCCAACAACGCTTGCTCGTCAGGTCTTTATGACGTCGCTATAGAGCACTACGCAACGTGCGAACGCTTTTCCATGGCCCTTGGCGACTCCATCAACGCACTCATTTGCCAAATATATATATGCAACGTGCACCTGCAGCGCTATATATATAATCATAGCTACGAACCCCTCGACGAAGCAATGAAGGCTATACACAAAGCCGCCCGCGTGCTCGATTATGTCAGCGAAATGGACCGCGATAGTTACTTCAGCATTATAAACGATCTGTTCGCATTCTACACCAACCAAGCGCAATGCTATCTGCATATGTATCAACGAACTAACGACAAAGCATATATCGATAGTTGCGAAACGGCGGTCAACTACATTAGTCGCTCAAAATTTACGAAGGAGTACCTTGACAGCCACTCGGCTGAATTTTACAGAATTTTGGCCTACTTGGAACTTGCGAAAGGCAACTACCAAAAGGCTGTCGACATTGCCCACAAAAATCTGATCGTATCCGACGACGATACGACGTCGGTCGTCGCTTCATCGAACAAATATGACATTTTGGCCTCTGCCTACGAAAAATTGGGTCGTTATCGCGATGCTCTCATTGCCCACAAAAAGTGGTCGGATATTGTATACAAATTCGTCAACGACAATCAAATGCGCCAAGCAATTGAGTATAAAGACAAGCTCCGCCACGACGAAGCAATGCGCCAAGTGGAGCTCGAAAATCTCCGCCAACTTATGGAGAAGCAAAATAAAATTGAGCGCTCTCGCATAATTGCCATATCGATGGCCGCAGGCTTGGTGCTACTTGTATTCATAGTTATATACATACTTAGGTCGCTCAACAACAAGAAACGCCTCAACCAACAATTGAGCGAGAAAAACACCATGCTCAACGAGTACAACGAGGAAATTATGGTGCAGCGCGACCAACTGAATGCTCAAAACAAACAGATTTTCGATAGCATCAACTACGCTAAATACATACAAACTGCGGCCATCAGTTCGCCCAACGAAGTTATGCGTCTCTTTGCCGATAGTTTTGTATACTATCATCCCAAAGACATCGTCAGCGGAGACTGGTACCGCGTTGGCGAATTCAATGGACTTCGCTTTGTCATCGTTGCCGATTGCACGGGCCACGGCGTGCCAGGTGCTCTACTTAGTATGCTTGGCATAAGTACGCTGAAGGAGATTCTTGCCAAATCGTCTCGCGAAGAGTTACGCCCAGCCACTATTCTCAACCAAATGCGCCAATCCATAGTAACTTCGCTCAGCGACCAACACGATGCCGTCTACAAGGCCGAAGATGGTATGGATATAAGTATTTGCATTGTCGACTCGGAGAATATGCAAATGTTGTTTGGTGCTGCCAACCACGACATAACTATTGTGCGCAATGGCGAGGCCACAAAATACAAAGGAGACCGCATGCCTATCGGGCGTTATACTACTGACTATAAACCTTTCACAGAACAAACAATTGAGTTGCAGCATGGCGATATGGTATATGTGTACACCGACGGTGTGAAAGACCAGCACGGCAAGAATGGGCGTAAATTCCTATACAAAAACCAAACTGCGCTCCTCTGCCAGATGTCAAATCAACCTGCTGCCCAGCAACTTCAAACGCTCACTCAAACCATCGAAAATTTTGCCTCTGCCGAAGAGCAAACAGATGATATGACAATGCTCGGTTTCCGCATTTGATTTGAGTATACACAAAAAAATCCCCAGCGCTTTTCACGCTGGGGTTGAAGCATATTTATAGATTTGACGTTTACCATTCCGGCAATTGCTCGCGCGGAACTTTTTGCTCTTCTATTTCACTTTGAATACGCTTACAAGTTCGCGAATGCCATCCAATTGACGCTGCATCTCGCTTGTGCTTGCTGCAATCTCTTCCGAAGCTGCTGCATTCTCTTGTGTCACGCGGTTGAGGTCGGCAATGGCAGAATTCACCTGACTTACGCCGCTATTCTGCTCCACGCTGGCTGTTGTAATCTCATTGATAAGACTCACAATTTGCTCAATCTTAGGCACGATCTGCATCACATTGTTATACGCCAACTCTGCCTCATGTATACTTGCGCTCGCCGTAGTGTTGATGCCATCGGCAGTGTCGTGTGTCTGCTCGGCAAGACGTCCGACCTCCTTAGCTACAACTGCAAAGCCCTTGCCTTGGTCACCTGCACGCGCTGCTTCAACGGAAGCATTGAGCGAAAGAATATTTGTCTGACTTACCAACTCGTTGATAGACTCAATATTATCGGCAATCTCCTTGATAGCGTTGAAACTCTTATTCGACGTCTCGCTCATCTCACCAACAAGTTTATCCACGTCTTTAGCTATCTTATTGGTTTGCAGAGAGTTGTCTGTATTCTGTTGTATATTCGCGGTCATCTCTTCCATTGAGCTCGAAATCTCCTCAAGCGCCGCCGCTTGTCGGCTCGATGAGTTAGATAGCGCTAATGCCGAGTTGCTCAATTGGCGTGTAGAGTCGGTCACATCATTTGCATTCATTATTATCGGACGAACTATGCCTTTTATTTTCTCCTGCATATCGTTCACCGCGTTGATCAAAATCTTCAACTCTTCACATACATGCTTTACCTCCACCTTATGCGTCAAGTCGCCAGTTGATATTACTACCAAATCGTGCATTATCGTTTCGATAGGCTTCACCACACGCTTAATCAGCAAAAAAGTCATTGCACCAAAGGCAATAAGCACGAATACAAATAGCAATATGAACGAGCTTTTCATTCGTGCTATTATTCGGTCTACAATGGTTGTGTTTTCTACCAAGGCTATCGCACCTATTACCTTGTCATTACGATCCATAAGCGGAACGAAAGCTAACGTAACAGTCTCTCCATTCAAAACTACTTCACCTTGCCATTTTTGTTTTTTCTCATAGCATTCCTCCTTCGCCGTTTCATCTAATTGTATAGCATTAATATCTACATCTTTCGAAGTGCAACCAATGCATTTTTCATCGTCAAATACGTAAGCCTCCAAACCTCGCTGATCTTTTATCATGTCCAAATACTCTTCTCCATTCACTACCGTACCTATACGTACGAACATACCAATCTCTTCATTCTCTTTATTTTTCACTACAACCGAGTTGTATTGACAAATATGCTTATTATCAAGTTTTTCGAAACCAAACACACGACCCTTTTCTTTCGTGTCTTCAAGTAGTTTTTGCAATGCATCGGAATCTATACCGTCATACTTAAGTATATATGGGTCGCCATCCATTCGCGTGAATACGTACTCTTTGTAGCCAAAATACTTCGCTGCCCAAAGCATTTCGTCTTCAATGACGGCCATGTCTTGCTCTGCTACTGCATCGTAAATTGTCGTGTAATCGTCGTTGATGAATTCGGCAGACAATGTCATTTTGTCCATCTGCTCCTGCATGTTCTCTTCAAACGTTTTTGCAGCGTACATTACCGACTCTTCGTTCTGCTCTTTTACATCATCTATTATCAATCCTAATAATACTATGAGCAACGCAAAACTGCCCAAAAGCATTACGGATAATGGTATCAGAACGGTAGGTGTTAACTTGTTTATTTTCATATTTATATGTTTATTATCGCAATTTTAGCGTGGTTTATAACTCTATTACGGAATAAGAAATCTTTTGGTTACATATCCCTGTGTGTCATATTCAATTTGTATACCAAAACTAAACGCTGTTGCTCTTATTGCAACAGCGCTCGTTGTTTTTATGCTTTTTTATATTGTCGCCTGTTTTTCAGGCCTCTTCCACTTCTGGCTTATTGTCGGCAGGAGCGCCCTTCTCTTCTATTGCAGCACGAACTTTCTGTTCTACTTCTGCTCGCAATTCCGGATTCTCCTTCAACAAATTCAGAACTGAATCGCGTCCCTGACCAAGTTTAGAATCGCCATACGAGAACCATGATCCACTCTTGTGTATGATGTCAAAGTCGATAGCAATATCCATAATCTCAGCCATGCGGCAAATACCCTCGTTGTAGCGAATTTCAAACTCTGCTTTGCGGAATGGAGGCGCTACTTTGTTCTTAACCACCTTCACGCGTGTCTGCGCACCAAGCACCTCTTCGCCGTTCTTGATATTCGTCACTTTACGTATGTCTATACGTACCGAAGCGTAGAATTTCAATGCATTACCACCAGTTGTAGTTTCTGGGTTACCATACGTAACGCCAATCTTCTCGCGCAATTGGTTGATAAATATGCAGGTAGTATTTGTCTTGTTAATTACACCCGTAAGTTTTCGCAATGCCTGCGACATCAGTCGAGCGTGCAAACCCATTTTAGCTTCACCCATATCGCCTTCTATCTCGGCTTGTGGTGTAAGTGCTGCTACGGAGTCGATAACTATAATATCGATAGCCGACGAACGAATGAGTTGCTCTGCTATCTCAAGTGCTTGCTCGCCATTGTCGGGCTGCGAAATAAGCAGATTGTTCATATCTACACCAAGTTTCTCGGCATAGAACTTGTCGAACGCATGTTCTGCATCGATAAACGCAGCCATACCGCCCATCTTCTGTGCTTCTGCAATGGCATGTATTGCCAACGTAGTCTTACCACTCGATTCTGGGCCAAAAATCTCTATTATTCTGCCGCGAGGATAGCCGCCTACGCCCAACGCTATATCAAGTCCAAGCGAGCCTGTGGGGATTACGGGGATTTTCTCTGAAGGTCTGTCTCCCAAGCGCATTATAGATCCTTTGCCATACGTTTTGTCGATGTTCGCCATCGTCTGCTTCAGCGCCTGAAGCTTAGCCTCTTTGAGCTTTTCTGCGTCTATATCTGCCATAATTATTCTTATAATATGATTCCAAACAAAGTTATACCTATGTATGTTCTTTTACAAACCAACTATTCAGTTTTATCATCGCATCTATCATTATATTCTTATATACAGACGGTTACCTGCCATTTTAGCTTTTTTAGCATAGCAATGCGCTACCTAATACTTATTTCACACTCTATTCCGTAGCCAAGGAGTAATTTTGTCACCCGAAGACAAAACAGATGAAGAACCAAAAGAGTTTGGTAACCCTCGCAATGGGTACCTTCGGCCTCGGCATAACCGAATTTATGATGATGGGCATTTTGCCCTACTTAGCTAAAGATTTTTCTATTGACATTCCTACAGCTGGTCATTTCATATCGGCCTATGCTTTAGGCGTTTGTGTTGGCGCACCTGCCGTAGCCTTAGGCCTTCGCAATTGGCCGCTAAAACGCATTTTATACCTATTAATGTCCATCTTCAGCGTTGCGTCAATATGTATGACGATATGCCCATCTTCGTCATATCAACTAATGATGACGTTTCGCTTTATGGCAGGATTGCCACATGGCGCATATTTCGGCGTTGGCTGCATCGTAGCCGACAAACTCGCCGATAAGGGGAAAAGCGCATTGGCTATTGCCATTATGTGTATGGGTATGACTATTGCCAATCTGATTGGCATTCCATTGGGCACTTTCATCGCCGACACGCTCTCTTGGCGCATAATTTTCGCAGCATCAGGCACTCTTGGTTTGGTTACTTGGTTTTGTATCTATAAAAACATCCCATACATAGATAGCCTTCCCGACAATGGGCGAAAAGGGCAATTCAACTTTCTAAAGCACCTTGCACCATGGCTGATAATTTTCGCAACCTTCTTCGGCAATGGAGGAATGATGTGCTGGTATAGTTACGTCAGCCCAATGCTAACTGAGGTTAGCGGAATACCGTTGAAATGGATGTCTGCCATGATGGCGTTAGCAGGCATTGGCATGGTAGCTGGTGGCGTAGTTGGCGGTCGCTTATCCGACAAAATCGGAGCTGGTCATGCCGGACGTTGGTTTCAAATACTTATGTTAATTGCACTCACCGGCGAATTTTTCTTAGGCGAGCATGCCATTGTTGCCGTAATACTTATGATGGTAGCCACATTCGGACTCTTTGGTGTTGGCTCTCCACAACAATTGCTACTTATTAGATATGCATCGGGAGGCGAACTTCTTGGCGGTGCTATGATTCAAATTGCCTTCAACTTCGGCAACGCTATGGGCGCTTATTGCGGTGGTCTACCTATTAAGGCTGGCTATAGCTATGAATACACAGCTTTAGTAGCACTTTGCAGTATGCTTGTCGGTCTCTGCTGCTACACAATCTTCTGTCGCCGCTACGAAGCCAAGAAATAATTACAAACCGTTGGCTGAGCGAACAAAGCACTCTGGCTGAGCTTGTAGAAGCCTAATTAATAACCACGAAACACATGAAATCCATCAATCGCATGTAGGGACGCACCTCGTGCGTCCGCAAATTAGTATGCAGATTTCTCTATTGTAGGGCTGTCATATTATGGCAGCCCCAAAGTTGAACTTGTCGAAGCACTCAATTTTTATGGCAAAAGAGGCAGTGGTTCACACCCCAGCCTAAGTTATTGCGACACTTCGTGGCTTTGCATAACACCGAAGGTGTGATATAAAATAGCCATGGGCGCATACCCATGGCTAATAATGTTTTGACACACAAATATGCCTTCTTTATATAAACATCACTCTCCTATATACACAGCGCGCACAGACAGACCGGTGCAGCGTTCAGAGCTATTACCCACGTTGAAGTCAGCCGAGTTGAAGCCTGCAATAATTGCAAGGGTAAGCATGTCTTCATCGAGCGACGACGACCAATAGTAGCCGCGATAACCCACTTTACTGAGTTCTGTACCGCTCCGGTAGCCAGCAGCGGGCAAGAAAAGTGCCGCAGAGGTGTAACCGCTCACGATGCTGGTCAATATCCAACCTGCCACGCCTGTACCATTGTAGTCTGTGGTCCACGCGTGAGTGGTGTTATTGCTAAGTTCCTCCCACTCTGTCTGGGTTGGCATGCGCCAGTTTTCACCCAGATTTACCGTAGCCGCATCATCGGAGGCTTCCAGAGTAGCCATGTTGTCGGATGGGTAATATTTCGTCATGACAACCCCATCACTGTGGGCGTAAGTGAGCCAATCGTATTCGTCCTTGGTTTCAGTTTCGCCCCAGGCAAAATAGACGCCGAATTCTTCAGGGCTCGATGCTCCGATGTTGGACGATGCCCATTTCACCGATAATCCAAGGTCGATGACTTTAGGTGTTGCATAAGATACGCTTTTCTTCACAACGGTCACCGATATGCTTTTTGTCACATCGTCGGCAGTAACACTCACGATGGCTGAGCCGACCTTTTGGCATTTTATCTCTACGTGAGCATCATCAAAAACCGTGATGGCGGCAACATTTTCGTCGCTCGATGTCCATTCCACACTTTTCGCATTCTTTATGGCAACATCAATGGTGGCCGTGCTGCCGCTCTCTATCACTAAAGAAGAGTCACTGAGCGACACGCTTACCGTACCAGTTGCGGTAGTAATGCCGTTTTTCTCATCATCGTCGCCACACGAAGCGACAGCGAAACCAATCATTGCGGCAATGGCTGCAATACATAAGAATTTGCCTTTCATTGTTTATGATTTATTTAGATAGTTTATAGTCAAACTGTTTTTCCATGTCTAAAGCGGGGCAAAAAACAGAGAATTTTTTGATTCCTCCCCCCCCCTTTGTAAGGAGGCCACTACATAGAGACTATGTAAGTTTAGAAATGAATAACTCACGTACCAATTTGTTAATTGGTAGCGTTAGCATTTTATATGCTACTAACGCGATTCATAGCATTACAAGACAGACAAACAAAAAAATCCTCTCAAGCCATTCAGCTTAAGAGGATTCTAAATCAAGTGGCGGCAACCTACTCTCCCACATTGT
>JAEEGL012778944.1_pt1 | contig 26591 bp, 22 predicted proteins | sample 9134231 | NCBI WGS metagenome assembly JAEEGL01 (sample SAMN16246548, study PRJNA631951) | gut metagenome | biome: gut microbiome; feature: rumen; material: fiber-attached | host: Bos | place: Iran: Karaj | collected 2018-10 | reverse complement strand
TCTCATCTGATTAATGTCTTTAGTGCTTCGTTGGCATCATTTACTTTTTCCCAACCTTCTCTTAAGTCTAATCTAATTCTAATTCAATTTTCGTGGTCTACTAGTCTCATGATTTCCTTCTTTAAAATAAATAAAAATTTGGTGATTCAATTGTATTCAAGACTTAAAAATTGTCAAAAAAATAGAGTAAAAAATGGGCATATAAATAACACTAAATGAAGACTAAAATTTGCTTAAAAAATCAAAAAATATGATAATAAATAATTCAATATGTCAAGGATTATTATTAAATCTACTGCTAAGTTTAATATTTGGATAAATAAGGCGATTATAAGCGATTTCACGCTAGATAGCCTATAATTTTTCATTGAAAGTTTTAAGTCATTCTATATGATAAAGTCAGTGAAAGATTTTATACTTTCAGAAAATAAAAATGCCAGAAACTGCACTTATTGTTATTAATATGCAAAATGCGCGGATTGAAAAAGATTCAGAGTATTTCTTATGAAATCTGGATACCATGGTTGAAAAGACAAATTACTTGATAGCCTATGCTAGAGAAATGGGGTATAAAATTATCTTCATTAATCATCATGAGGCTGATTGAGCTTTTGCTTTAGATAATCCATTGTCTGATTTTATTCCTGAATTGAATGTTGATAAAAACGATACGGTTATTAATAAATTTAAGGTAAGTAGTTTCTATAATACAAAGTTGGAATCAGAACTTGTAGGAATAAGAAATCTTGTTGTATGCTGAGCATTAACAAATCTTTGTGTAAGAATGTTTGTTGAGGAAGCATATGATAGAGAATTTAGAATAGCATTAATTGATGATCTAACAGTTGCATATACTGATGAGATTCATGATAATACGTTACAAGATTTAGCTGATACAAGATCTGAGTTAAGTATCTTATCACTAGAAAACTTTGTAGGATAATCGTTTAAAATTTTTATTTGTTGTTGTGAAAAAAAGATGGAGGGAGCAAGATTAGTAAGTGAATTAATTGAAAAGTATCATCCAAGAACAATTCTAGATCTTTGAGCATGAAAATGATACTTTAGTATTTTAGCAGCGAGTTATTGAGCTCAAGTTGATGCAGTAGAAGATACGACAATAAGAAACCAATATCCAGATTATTTGAAAGCACATCCAAATGTTACCTTTCATGAGAGTAAAATCGAAGAATATGAAATAACAAAGAATTACGACCTTGTTATTGCAAAACATATTGTTATGTATATGGATAAAGAATATGTATTATGAAAATTCATAAACTCAATATATCAACATCTAAATAGAGGAGGTTTGTTGTTCTTAACATATCATCATTCAGATTCAGAACTATGGAATGAAAAAGAGTGATTAGTGCAGTATTCATTAAGTGATTTTAAGTCATTTAGATGAAATTATACCGTTAAGGACTTCTGAGATTATACAAATCCAGCACCATGAATTAATAAAGAGTATAAGATTTGATATGTTATTTTGCAGAAAAACTAGTTCTAAATATAAAACTAAAATGAAAATCTTCTAATAATTTACCATAATTTTTTCCAAACAAAAAATGCCAAATATGCTTATCGATACTGTGTCAGAATATGATGATGCAAAAAAGAAATATCTATTAGATCTTTGGGAAAAGATTGTGTTATCTATGGCAAATGAAATTGATCATAGAAAGCTTCTCATATTTCTTTGAAAAGCATGAATTATTGACATCGATGAAGAAAAAAAGCAAATAGTAATTTGAGCTGCAAATGATTTTTCTTTAACAAATATTAAAAGAAATCTTTCTAAACCATTAAAAGAAGCTGTTGAACAATGTTATAATTCTCAATATTGAGTTAAATTTGTTGCATATGAAGCTTTTAGTAATGCTAATCATGAATTGTTGTCTGATTTAAGAAAGCTTCTTAATATTCAAGATGAACCAGTTAAAAATGGACCAGATGTTAGATTAGAAACTGGATTAAGAAAAGAATTATCTAATTATTTTTGAATATTATTTGAACCAAGATATCGTTTTGATACTTTTGTAGCATGATCTAATAATCAACTAGCTTTTTCTGCAGCAAAAGCTGTTGCAGAGAATCCGTGAAACGAACATAATCCATTATTTCTATATGGTAATGTTTGACTTTGAAAAACACATCTTATGCAGGCTGTAGGTAATGAAATAATGGAAAGATTCCCTGATAAAGTTGTAATCTATCTTCCTGCAACTAAATTGTTAGATGAAATAGTAAGTGCAATCAACTGACATACAATGCCTCAGTTAAAAAAGAAATTTGAACAAGTTGATGTTCTACTTGTTGATGATATCCAATTTTTAGCTAGAGCTGAAAAAACACAAGAAATATTTCATGATTTATTTAATGATTTTCATTCAAAGAATAAACAAGTTATTATTTCAGGAGATCGTCCTCCAAGAGAATTAACTCAAATTACTCCAAGATTACAAAGTAGGTTCTCTTACTGACTTGTTGTTGATATTCAGGCTCCTGATTATGAAACAAGAATTGCTATTCTAGAATCTAAGCTTCAATCAAAGAATATTTATATTGATAGAGAGTATCTTTCAATTATAGCTGAACATGTAAAAAGTAATGTAAGAGAATTAGAATGAGCTTTAAATTCTCTTGTAACAAGAAGTAAACTTATGTGATGAGAAATAACTGAGGATCTTGTTTATGATTGTTTAAAATCTTTAGGATATTCTATTTGAGAGTCAAGAAATCCAATAGTTACTTGACCTGTTACAAACACTAAAAACTTTGAGACATTAGTTGAGAATGTTGCAACATATTATGATGTATCAATAGCTGATATTAAGTGAAATTCTAGGAAGCATCAGATATCAGTTGCAAGACAAATGCTAATGTATATGGCAAGAGTGCATTTTAAATGGCAGTTTGAGAGAATCTGAGATTATTTTTGAAAAAACTATGCCACAGTAATTTATGCTGTAGATACAGTAGAAAAGACATTGAAAACAGATAAACAACTTATGGAAGATTATAGAATTTTCGCTGATTGGTTACAACAATAGTAATAAAATTTTATATAAAAAATGGAGTAGTTTAGAAAAACTTACTACTCCTTTTTTTTAAAATCTTCGAGCATACTCTGTCGTTGTAAGGATTAACTCATCTCCAGAATAGTATTTAACCTTATATTCTTCATCTCTTTTGAAAAATTCAAGGATACTAAGTGAAGCAGGAAGTAAAGTAATCTCAATTCTATCAATTTGTTGATTCTTACTACCTTGAAAACCTTTGCAATACTTCCAAAAATCATAGATTTTGACTCCCATGAATAGGTTAAAGGTGAGATCCTTCGCAATGCGATGAGTAATGTCGTTTACCTGTTGTGGCGAGTATCCACATAATGATTGCAATTTTTCTAATGCCTCAGTTAGGAATACTCTTCTTCTGTGTATTCTTGTAGATCTTGAAAAGACCTTTCTGAATACTTTGTACTGTAATTCTGATGCTTTATTTTTCTTCATACTTTTTGTATTTGTTTTTTCTTAATATACATAAGAGTAAAATTAAATTCAAGAATTTTTTTTAAATTTAGTCGATGAAATTGATTTTTATTAAAAAAATCGCTGATTTTTTGATAAAAATAGCGCTTTTGGTTACAATTAAACAGGGATATTTTTTATTTAAAAAATACTAATGGTTAAAACAGAAAAATCAGAATTAAAAATTGCTATTGATGAGCTATTTTCATTATACGAGCTAGTACTTAGCTGACATTTTTGATTTAATTGGTTCCCAGAATGAATTAGCTCTACATCAAACTATATTAGTATTAAGCAAAAACTTAAGTTAAAGTGTTATTTATGAATAAAAAAAGTTGAGAGAAAATGAATTTTTTTCAGAGATATCTTGATGCATAACTGAGAGAATCTTTTTGAATATAATAACGATAGGTTTAACCAACAATATAAAAAGGCTTTAGATTTCCTTGAAAAAGAATTAAAACTATGAGATAAGAAATATTGATATGAAGTTAGTATTGTTTCTGAATGTGTAAAATGAGAATGAATAGGTTTTACATGAACTATTATGTCATTACTAATTTCTTGAATCTATTATTTGGAAAAACGTTTAATAATTGATCAATTATCTGATTATTCAAAGTTTCAGAATTCTAAGACTTTTAAAGAAATCTATCAATTAGCTCACCAAGGAACAGTAATTGCTAAATATTGAAATGTTGGTTCTGCATTTTACTCTGCATTAGTTCAATGATCTCATCCATATGTTTATATAACTGATTCAAAAGATGGATTGGATTATAAGTTAGTGCCTAATACTATCGAATATGGTAAAGATGTCAGTGAATTGTTTCATGCTGAAGATTATCCAATGAAAACACTTCCTTTTTGTTGGGCTTTAGTTTACACAGGACAAAAATCAGATTCTTCATTTGCTGTATGACAGAAGAAATTCTTGGAATATTCAAATCTAGAATATCAAAAATGGTTCAATTCTCTTGAAATCTCAGAAATTGATAGTCAATTAAAAGAAGGGTTGGAAAAAACAAATTATTATGAGACAAAAATTAAGAATCTAAACAATATGAGTATTAATATACTAAGTATTTTCGAAAAGATTTATAAAAAATGAGCTAAAAACAGATATATCCACGGATTAATTGGGTTAATGAATCTTATTAATACTCTTTATAACGATATAGAACAAGACTTTGATATTACTAAGGATTTTCAAAATGCTTGTATAAAAAACTGAGTACCAATTGATACTTTCTGATTCTCTCCTGTTTATACAAATAAGTACTGAGGTAATTATCTTGTTATCTTTGAAGATGATAGTGATTTGGAAGTATTAGAAACAGTAATAGAAAGTATGAAAAATAATTATCCAGAGATTAAGATTCGTGAGACTTATGATTTTGATACACCAGCTTATGAATGATTGGTTATTGAACAAGATATTACTCAGAATATAGGAAAAGAATCAGATGATGATTTGTATGTATTAATTAATGGTAAAAACGAGCAAAAGTTTGTTTCTTATACAGATATTAAACCTAAAGAGCAAAAATGAATTTTCCTAGATTGAGTTAAAAACAAGATTTATGTTAATTGAAAAGTATTAACTTCAAAGGAGATTAAATCTGCTACTACAACAATTGAACTATTTGAACATCTATTAAAATCAGAAGATCATAGAATTAAAAATAATGATTTATGACCATCAAGTTTTTCTTCACAACAAAACCAAATGGATAGTAAGATTATTATCCCGTTCGTTAAATATATTAAGAAAAAATTATGAAAAGAATTCCCTTTGGAATGTTCTGGATCCCTAAGAGAATTCTATATTAGTTTATGAAAGACAAATATTGATATTCAATTGGTTATAAAATATTAATTTCTTTTTTGTTAGCGCTTAAAAGTGTGATAAACGCATTATCGCACTTTTTTTATAATTTTAAAAACGAAAACCATAATTTTTAACTACTAATTTAAATATGAAAATATTCACACACTTTTCTATATTTTTCACAAATGTCAATATATAGTATGCAGGTGTAAAAATAAATAGAAATTATTTTTACAAGGTCATGATAAGCTTATATGACAAACAATCAATTTAAATTATTAACCAATAAGAAAAATGAAAACATTAGACCGAAAGAAATACACAGAAGATAAAGGCTCGTGTGTTTCACATCCAACTACATTAGGTAGAAGTGCTAGAGTTTGATTATTAAGTTTATTACTTACAACTACAGCTCTATCAGCACAAGCACAAACAAAAATAGATGAAACAAAAAAAGATCTTATCGAAACAGTATCAGATTCAAGTGTAGTTTGAAAATCATATAGAGATATTTGATTCTTCGAAGCACAAGATCCAATAGTAAAAGATGAACCAGGAGTTGAACCTGACCCTGAAGAATGAGAAGAAGATGAATGAAAAGAACCAACAAAACCTGAAGTTAAAAAAGAAAGTCCAACGAAATTTAGTATTGAGACTGGTGTGTGATATAGTATTTGATGAAAACCATACTGGTGTAACAGAGTATTAGGTGCATGAACATTATTTAAAGATGCAAAATGAGAAACAAGTGTATTTACATGTTACGACTTTGATGATCCATTGAATAGTAAATGATCATGAAAATTAGTGACATCAACAAGTTTGTATAAATGAACATCTTTAGAATGAGATTATACATTTACATGAACTTGATCAAACCCAGCAAGATTTGGTTTAGGGTATTGAGGTAAATTATCTGATGGATCATATAAAGTAGTTGCGTATCCATTAAATACTAATTGATCTCCAATATCTGCAAAAGTATCGTTCGGTAAAAAAGTATGAAAAGATTGAAGACTAGATTCATTTGTATTCGTAGATTTCTGAAAAAAATCATACTATAGCGAAACAGAATTTACACAAAAATTAGCCAAATGAATTGCCTTATTTTTACAAGCTAGATTGTGAGGTACATTCGATGGTAAATTTACAAGTGGAGATTCACAAACCTTGCTATGAGGATTAAAATTAGACATTAAGTAATTTACATATTAATCTCTTATTGGTAAGGTAAAAACAAAAATTCAAAACAAAAGAATCAATCCTTGTATTTCCTGGATATGATAAAACAAAAACAAAAATAAAAATTTGATTGTTATGAAACATGAAATTTAATTATTTAAGTCGAAAATGAAGATGAAAACAAGAAAGATGGAAAGCGAACGCGTAGGGACAAGGCGAGCATGACGATGGAAAGCATTACCAGCAGGAGCTTTGCTCTATGCATTATCATGATCAGCACAAGACTGTTCTGCAAAGAGTTTGAGTAGTGTTGATGATGAATGAATTGTTACGGAGGTAACACAGCAAAAAGCTGTTGAAATAAAAGATGATAGAACTTTTGATATGTGAACATTAATTCAAAGTACTCCTGTTAAGCCTGAAGAATTATGAGAAGCATGATGAGATGAGGATGATAAAGAACCAAAAATGTGATGATGAGACGGAGATGATAAAGATGAAACAGTAGATGATGAAAAGACAGTAGAATTAGAAAAATTAATGAAGGAGTTGAAAAGTGAGAAGAAGAAAGAATCACAAATTTGAGTAGGTTGATTTATCCAGGTTTGAACGAGTATAGTACCAGATTTTGCAAGTATCTTGAGTGATAAGCCTTCTTTGATGGTTTGTATAGATGCAAGTCATAAAAAAACATGATTGTGAATGAGTTTTATTAGATTGGATGATTTTCACAAAGATCCGGACTATCCAGCTTCAAAAGCATCAGTATTTGTACCTTATCGAAGTAAAACTTTCAAAGATGGTAAACGAAAAGCTTGAGCTAGTGTAGAATGTACATTTATTGATCAACAACCTGGATGAGAAGAATTTATGCCAGTTATTGTATGAGGGTATGATTCAATAACAGGGTGGTCAATAGAATGAAAATATTTCCATGCTTTTCGTAAATGATTAGATACAGATGCTCTTCGTTTATGAATCACAAAAAAGATTTGAGATGCATTAAGCTTAACAGCACAATGATGGTATCAATCAGATTATGATGAAAAATACTTCGGACGTGTTATAGCTGATGTTGATCTATGAGATGGATTCTGAGTACAAGTGAGTTGAGTTCTTAGAGATGGAAAAATCACTCCAACAGCATGAGTAATCTATAAGTTCTAATATATCTTTTTATCTTATGGGCCTAGTTATATGTTTGTATTCCTTACATGTGACCAGGCCCTTATCTATTTATATGATATGCAGCAAAAAAGATGGAAAATAAGAATTTAACTTTAGGAAATGGAGAAAATACTGTTCCAAAGAAAAAAAGGATTATGAGTTGGAAAGAGAGCTATATGCAATGATGACAGAAAATATTCCTATACGTTCAAATTGATATGATTTATGGTTAGAAGAAGATGCTATAGATAATGATATTTCAAGAATGGAAAGAGAGTTACGTGAAAAATTGGAAAGAGAGTTTTATGGAGAAGTTTTTTGTGAAGATAGTCCAGAAATAGAATATGATTTATCTGATTATGAAGAGAATGATGAATTTGAATTAGATCGATGAGTTCTTGAGAAATGAGGGATCTCTAGCTAAAATGTCACATTTTTTCCTAATATAACCAATACAATATTTTATATAAACGAGTAATTTATCATTTGAAATCGTTATTCCAAAAACGTATATTAATCAAACAAACAAAAAAACAAATCGTATATAATATGAATAAATTACTCTATTCTCTTTTTGAATCATCTAAAGGCTATTTAGGTGATTATGACAGGACATTTAGGGGATTCGGAGCTATTGATTTAGCACCATCAAGTCTGTTTAGAGATGATGAGGGCTGGTACCATGGTATCGACAACTTCCCCTCATTTAGCCCTGAAATAGCAGTTAAAGAACTGCTGTGGAAAATTAAAGGTAAAGGTGACTTGAGGTCTCTTTTGCAAGAAAAAGTCTATATTTGGACTCCTTTTGCATGGCGACTTTATAATTTCTTTACTTCTTCTGAGCCTATTACTCAGTTCTATGGAACAACTTCTTCCGTTGAGTTCTCTCAAGTTCAAAAAGCAAGATTCGCAGCTTTTGAAGATAGAATTCTTAATGAAGATGATTTTGCTGCTGAGTGGGGATACATTGGTTCAACTGTTGAGGAGATATTATCTAACATTTCCGAAAAAGCTAATAAGTATGGTAAATCTCAAGACGTACAAATTAGTGGAGTATGGTCGAAGAAACATGTAGATAAAAAACTCAGTAAGTTGATTAATGTTATCGTTGAATCATTTCAAAAGGATTATACATTTCGTGGTGAATATGCTAAAAAAGGATTTCATCTCGATTTGGTCTTCCCAACAAGATTCCCCGATAAGATTAAAGGCATTAAAACCTTGAACGCTAGTTATGACATGAAGGAATCTCTGGATGAGTATGATGAAAAGCTCTGTTCATGTTTCGGTGTGTCAGAATGCGATTCTTTCTGGGAATTACCATACTATGTATTCCAGGCTACAGTTTTGCAGTTTATTATTGCTCACCTTTCTTCGAAACAGGTTGGTGGAACTGAGCTGCAGCTATGGTGTCCCTATGTCCTAGAGCAAGATTTTAAACAATCAAAAACATTCCTTTCAAGGTTCGCGAAAAAAGAGCTTTGCGTTAGAATTAATCCTGATGTAAAGACTCTTGATTCTTTAACTTCAAAGGATTTTAGTTTCAAAGTTGTTGATAGAATTGTTTAATTAAAAAAATACAGGTAGAGATTTCTTTACCTGTTTTTTTGTTTATCCATTTACTATAAGTCAAATAGGGCAGTGATCAGATCCTTCGATTTTGTCATAATGAAGCATATCTCATAAGTCCTCTATCATATTCTCTGTTACCCAAAAATAATCGAGTCTCCGTCAAACATTTCTTGGTCTAGCTCATGCTCTATAACTCCACCAAGTATATTTATCTCTTAATTCTGGATTTTGAAGTCTAAAAACATCTATTAATCAATTTTCTACCATCTTATCCATCTCTTTTCTTTCTATTGGAAGGAATCAGATACTATTTTCATTTTCTTTAGGTCTAGCAATATCTATTTCTTCATGACAGATATTAAAATCTCATGTTGTTAATACTTTTCTTCATTGCTTAGCTAATCAAACAACATGTTCTATATATTTTTCATAGAAATCTAATTTATATCAAAGCATAGGAGTTCAGTCTGCTCTATCTCAACCATTAGGGAAATAGATGTTAAATAAAGTATAATCTCACCAAGAGATAGAGGTTACTCTTCAATCATCATTAAAACATTCAGGATCTTCAAAACTGTTTTGTGTCTCAACTCCTTCTATATCCTTTTTATAAAAAATAGCTGTTCACGCATATCATGGTCTTTCAGAACGATGCCATACATAATTATAGTCTTGGAATCAAAATCTGATTTCTGTTGGAATTTGAGTTTCGAATGCTTTTACTTCCTGAAGACACAAAATGTCAGGATTTTCTGTTTTTATCCATTCGATAAAACCTTTTTTAAGGACAGCTCTAATTCAGTTAACATTCCAAGAAATTATTTTCATAATATAGTAGAGAAAATTAAAGATCTTCAGTAATACCAGCTAATACTTTAGGTCAATTTTCAGTAATAAGAACAGTATATTCCCATTGTGCTCATATATCTCATTTCTTTGTGTAGAGATTCCAATCATTAAGATCTCAGTATACAACATCATCAGAAACAACTGCAGTAATTGGTTCAATAGCAATTACCATTCCTGGTTGAAATACTATTTTTTTCATGCTAGCATTAGGGTAGTTATAGAATAATGGTTTTTCATGTACAGCATTTCCTACACCATGTCAGCATAAAGTCTTAATAACTTCAAATCAACTATTAGTTATATGATTATATATAGCCTTAGATAGTCAATATGCTTCTTTTCAAACTTCAATAGCATCAATTCCTAAATCGAGTGATTCCTTAGTTGCTTTAACTAAATCTGCTCCTAATGGATTTAAACTATCATCTCATATAATAAGAGTTATAGCTGCATCAGAATACCCTTTCTTATAAATTATTCCTGCATCAATTTTTAAGACATCACCATTAACTAATATGGTATCATCAGGAATTCAATGAACCACACAATCATTAACAGAAAGACAAAGATTTGCAGGGAATGTGTCATAATTTTTAAAAGCTCATTTTAAGTTTCTCTTATCTAACCATTCTTGTGATAAATCTTCCACATCAATGAGCCTCATTCCTGCTTTAGTACGATCTTTGAGATAATAAAGCATTTCTGTTAAATATGAACAAGAATCAGTAATATTCCTAATTTGTTCAGGAGTTTTAATACTTGGCTGTTGCATAATATGTTATTTAAAAATATAGAAACCAAAATTTATTAATTTTTTCATGTAGATCCTAATCCACCTTCTCATCTTTCAGATGGATAAAGTTCTGCAAGATTATCAAATTTCTCTTTATCTACTACAAATTCAATACTAGGAATTTCTTCACTTCAAAAACTATTCTTTCACCAATGATGTGGAGCAAACTCTAGTTGGCAGAGTCTTGTATATTTTTCTATACTAATTGGTTTATTTGTGAAATTATAAATCTGCATAAAATATTCTCCTCTATAATCAGAATCAATTAATGCTACACTGTTTCATAGCATAAGACCAGTTTTACAAGGTAATGAACTTCTAGCATAAATTTTACAACACCGACCAGCAGGCATAACAGTTTTAATACCAGCAGGAATAAGTTTTAATTCTCATGGTTGTAGTGTAAAATCTGTTGCAGTTCTAATATCCCAAGCAATAGCTTCAGGAGTCTTTTTTTCTGGTAATAATTGTTCATCATATGTACATACAAGAATATTTTGCATTACAAAAAAATAGAAAAATAAACATAGTTAATATGTAATGATATAATACATGAAAACAAGAAGAACATTTGAAATATTTTTATCTTGCAATATTGAATAACAATTTTAGAATGCTTATAGCAATAATGTATAATTAATAACCATAAATTTTATTGCCTATGCCAGATTATTACTTCCCGTATGGACATTTTTGTCCTGACGTGCAAGGAATTGATTATTATCTTCAGTATGCACTTAGTAAGTGTAAATCAGAAGAGGAAAGAAAAGAGGTTCGAATGGGATATGCTATCGGAGCAGTTCTTAGTCTTGTTGGATCAATTGTACTTGCGTTCCTTATTCTTGCGGCCTATAAGTATCTCTTTTAAGGCTGAAGTAACTAACAACTTTAATTGGTGGTCATATCTGATCACCTTTTTTAAAATAATCATTGTTGTATAAATCTATCATCTTTTAATCAACCAATGCTTAATCCTACTAAATTAACTTCTTCTTTATTCCATAATTCATCAAATAAATCTCTTGCATAATTATAAATTTCTTCGGGGGTATTAATTGAATTATTAAGTTTACGTTGATGTGATTTCGTAGAAAAATCAAGGTATCTAACATGAACAGTAATGATATCTCACGCAAGTGCTCTGTCTTTTAATGATATTGCTAATTCTGCAGCAAATCATTCATAGAAACTAAGAATATAGTCTCTGTTTTTTGTATCAATTTTTGTGATAGATGATGCTCAAATACATTTTCTATCATTATATTTATCTTCAACCTTACTATCATCAATTCAATGAGAAAAATCATGGAGAATGGTTCATTGATTTCATAATCTAGCCTTTAGTGTAGCTCTATCCATTCTAGCAAGATCTCCAATGCTAACAATCCCCATTTTCCTTAATTTTGGTTCAGTCTCTCTTCAACATCCAAATAAATCTCAAATCTCTAGAGGCCAAAGTTTTTCCTCTATTTCATTTTGATATAAAGTATGAGTTTTATTAGGTTTTTCAAAATCTGATGCCATTTTAGCAAGAAATTTATTATTTCCTATCCCTATATTTACAGTAAATCAACATTTTTTAGAAATATATTCTCTTATTTCATTTGCTACATTAACAGGATCTCAGAATTGTTGTTGCATATCTTCGGTATATTCAACAAAACATTCATCAATAGAATATTGTTGAAATAATTTGAACTTCTTTTTCAAAATATCCATCATCTCATCAGAACATTTTTTATAATAATTATAATCAGGTGGTGCAACTTTAACTCATGGATAGATTCTTCTAGCATCAGTAAGTCTCATAGTTGTTTTTATTCAGAGTTTCTTTGCTGGTTGAGATGCTGCTAGCACGAATCATTTTCTTGTTTCTTCAACTCAAACAACAGAAACAATACCTCTAATATCGGTTTTATATCACATTTCTAAAACTTGCTTGGCGGTCCAAGAAAGAAATGCAGAATTTACATCAATATGAAATACAATTCTAGTCATTTTTTTTAGAAATATTTTTGTAAACAATTAACTCTATAAGAAAAAATATATGTTTGTCAAATAATTTTTTGATAAAATATTTTATGATTTATAAATAAAGGAATTAAAGCTACTTTATGACATAAAATTCATTCAATTTATGATAAAGTAAAATAAAAAATGCAAATAATTGACATATTAAAAAAATGATATATAATTATTTTGTAGAATTTTATTACAGGCGTAATAAAACTTTTATATCTATACTATATACCATGAAAAAGATTTATGCATTATTCGCATGTTCTCTCTTGTTCCTAGTCGGATTATTCGTAAATGCCGATAGTAACGTTTCATCAGATTTAGCAAATGCTTATAGATGGGCATATAGCTACTGAATTACAACATTACCAATGGAACAAGCAAGATTGAATGAACCTATTACTAGACAAGCTGCAGCTAAAATGATTGTAAAATTTTCAATTAATGCGCTTGGAAGGACTCCAGATTTCTCTAAGAGTTGTACATTTTATGATCAAGATATTGTAGAAGATCTTATTCCTTATGTACAAAAATCATGTCAATTAGGACTTATGGGTCAAAATGCAACAACATTCAATCCTTATGGTAATTTAACTATGGCTCAATTTGGTACAATTCTTTCAAGATTACTATGGTGAAATGCTTATGAAGGATCATCTCCATATTATGCTGGTCATTTAAGAGCATTACAAGACTACGGAATTTTGAGAGATTATTGAGATCCAACAAATACTTTTGTGACAAGATGAGAAGTAATAACAATGCTTCAAAGAAGTTATTCGTATGGAACTAATTCAGGAGAATTCTCTACTTCAAGTTCTACAACTGCATCTAAAGGATCTACAGAATATGAATATAGAAATATGAATATTGTAGCTAAGATTGCAGAAGATGGAACAATTGATGTCCTTGAAAATCTTACAACATATTTTAACAAACAAAAACATGGTATTATTAGATCACTTCCTTTAAGTTTTGAAGTGTCAGATAAAACATATGGATTACTTATAGATAATATTGATGTTGCATGAGAATCATATGTAGCAACTACAGACGGTACAGGAATCTATATTAAAATCTGAGATGAAAAGAAATATGTAAGTTGAGTAAAAAATTATTCTATTCTTTATAGTATCTATTGATTAATCAATGATTATTCAAATAGAGGAGAAAACCAATTATATTGGGATATCGTTCCAGATGGATTTGATGCAAAAATTAAAAATGTAACAGCTGAAATTATCTTCCCTAAATCATATCCAGAATTAAGAACTGAAGATGTATTAATTACAGTTAATGGTAGAACATCGACAGCTGATAACTTCAACTGAGAAGTAAAAGTATCAAGTGATAGAATAGTTATTAATTATACTAAATGATTACAAGCATACCAAGGAATAAACGTTGTTATTAGATTCCCAAAAACTGACTATTTTGAAATTGATCCAGTAAAACAAGAAAATTTAATTAATGATGATAAGTATATATATAATATGTTCTTTGGAACAGGTGTAGATTATTCTGATGACACTTATGCAGGATTAGTAGAAAAAATTAAAAAACTTACTAAAAATGATAACTCTCACTTAACTGACTTATTAAAATTAGAAGAAAATTATGAAAGAACATTAGAAAACTTATCAGGATCTATTGAATCATATATAAATACCAATGAAATTGGAAAATCAGAAGATCCTAAAGCTGTTATAGATGTACTTAATAAGGCTATGGAATTACAAGCTAATGCAGATAAAGAATATAAATCTAGTTTGGAATTGCTTAAGAAAAATCTTAATGCCAACGATGAAAAATATAAGTTAAAAGAAAGAATTGAAGAAACAATTCAATACGTAGATTTGTCTGATGGATATTTTAAAGAGTTATTAAATATCTTAATTCCAATGTATGAAGTAGCTGCTAAATATGGAAGTTGAGAAATTCCTAGCGATATCCAAGAAAAACAAACGTGAAATGCTTTCTCTTTATTTGCATTATCAATGACTTATAGCTTAAAATCAGAGACATATAGCAAGTATCTTAATGAGTGGGCATATGATGTATATAAAGAATTAGGTTGAAATCCAGTGAAAACAAATGAAACAACTAGTGATGGAAAACTTGTAATACTAAAGTCTGTTACAAAAGATGAAAACAAATCTCCAATTGTTAATGATGTTTTGTATAGCCGAGGTGATCGTACTGTAATCACTATAGCAGATGACGTACATTATAGTGCTGATGCAAATACACCACGAACTGAATATAGATCAGATGGAACATTTAAAGATTACAGAGATTTCGCATATAATGAGAAACTATCAGCAAAACTTAAGGAAATGAAACTTCGTCCAACATCTTGTCGTAATATCTTCTGCCAACAAGTAGCAGATGATGGAACATATAATAATCAAAAGCATTATTATTGGGATGAAGATGAATGAGTAATGACATTAATACCTGGTGTATATTATCTTAGTTGTCCAAAAGAAGTAACTTTTAAGGCTTCAACTGGAGAAAAAATAGCTGAAACTACTACAGGTGTAGATTCAACTATTCATACATGGTATCCAACACCACGAACTGAATATAGAGCAAACGGAACATTTAAAGATTACAAAGATTTTGAAGAAATTAATGCTGCATTATCAGCAAAACTTAAGGAAATGAAACTTCGTCCAACATCTTGTCCTAATATCTTCTGTCAACAAGTAGCAGATGATGGAACATATAATAATCAAAAGCATTATTACTGGAATAATGATAAGTGAACAATGACATTAATACCAAGTGTATATCATGTAAGTGAATGTTCTGCTTATGATGATTATGCTAATTCTTAGAAAATATAAATTTAATAATAAAAAAGCTCGATTAACGAGCTTTTTTTAATTTCTAATTAATAAGTCATTGTCTCCTTCAATGATAGCGTTTAATTTTTTAGCTAAAATAGCAGGAGTTGGTATATATGTAAGTTCAAGATTTTTACCTCATTGGGTATTTAGATCTCAATCAGTATAGATATAAAGGTTTCAATATTGGAATAGAGCAGAGCATAATCATTCTTTAGTAGATTTTATAACCTTTATTGCTGAAGCGTTGATGTTCATTGAATCTGTTCTAAAGAATCAGTCTTGTTTATAGGTCGTAAATCAATCAGCAGTACAAATATTAAATGTCATCTCATATTCTATAAACAAGTACATAACCTTATTTAGTATATATATGAAGATAATGTTAATTATAAGTATTCATATAGCGATTAAGATATTTCACTTTCCTGTTTGGTGAACAAAGATAAAAGGGAATGTTGCATTAAATATCAGTACTATTAAATGAATTAAGAAAGTAATAAAAGTACGAACCATAAATTTATCAAATAACTTTTTTTTCTTTTTTGATGTAAGTGGTGTATCTATATATTGCTTACTTGATTTTAACCAATAAATAATTCTTATAACAATAGAAATGATTACAAAGAAGCACCATGAAAATGTCGTATAACCATACAAAATAGCAAGAATCCAAAAAATAGTTTTATTGTTTTCAAAGGTAATAGAATATATAATATATAGCATTACCACTAACAATAAAATTGAAAGGAATACTAGAGATAAAGGAAGTAATAATTTTATCCAATGTTTTTTAACAAGAATAACATTTCCTTCTCAATATTTTTCAATAGCCTCATCGAATTCTTCCAAATCTAACTTTGTGTTAAATGATTTTAGAATCTTCATAGATTATCTTCTCAACTATAAAAACTTTTAGGTAAACGTCCTAATAGCATGGTATAAATATAGAGTATAATTTCAAATGGAACTATAAAAAAACTGAGTATTACAAAAAATACTCAGCTTTAAAAATAGTTAGTTCATTATTTCAACTATGCGAGTTCAGGGAACCAGAGTTTTACCTCAGCATGAGCTTCTTCAGCATTACCAGAGCAGTGAACCACATTCTCTATCGGATCGTGGTTCTCATCCTTGTTACCGTAGAGTTCACGGATTGTACCTTCTTTGGCTTGCCATGGTCTTGTTGCACCGATAACATCGTTTCTAAGAGTGGAAACAACTTCTTCATCATCTCCTTCCTTCTCGATAACGAATGGAACTATTGGTCCACGGCTCATGTAATCAAATGTTGATTTAATCACTTTTTCAGCGAATTCAGCACCTTTTGCTTCAGTAAGGCGATCTCTGAGTTTACCCAATGTGTTGTAGTGGGCTTCGAGCTCCTCAGTTGAAACTTTTTCGATTCTTCTCTCAGCTACGATAGCATAACCTTTTGAAGTGAGAATATTCTTCACTTCAGCTTCCAGACCTTTTTCAATACAGTCTGGTTTAAGAATAAGTAATACTTTCATAAATCTTATAATTTTGTTTAAAAGACAATTCTTTGTATATGAATTAGTAAATTAAAAACAATAGATAGTATAATATAAATGTGGAAAAGTCAAGAAAAGTTGACAAATGAGGGGGAGGGGCTTATAATTTTGTTACAAGGTTTTTTATATTTATACTACACACAAAATGAGAAAAATGCTCTCTCTATTGAGTATGTTAATTCTATTAGCAACAAATTCTATGTCTTTTATTGCTTTCGCAGAAGATATAGATAATAATGTATATCAAGAACAAAGAGATATGGAGCTTTATAATAAAAAATTGGGTAGTTGAGAAATTGTAGAAGAGGAGCAAGATACATTAGTGCAACAAGAAAATCTAGATATTCAAGATAATGAAAGTAGTAATGAGATTGATAATAATCAGACTCTTAATCAAAATGATGATACGTTAAATAAAAGTACACCTGAATCTAATTATAATATAGAAGTCGATAATCTTGAGGTTCAAAATGATGATGTTTTGGATAATTTTAATAACTCTGAAATTATTTCAAATCCAACAATTAATATTTTAGAGTCTTCTGAAGAGGAATATGATTGGAGAGATTGTTATGAGTATGAATACAATGATTACTGAACTTTATCTCTAAATAAATATATATGTGATTACACTGATATAATCATCCCTGCTTCAGAAAGGTGAGATGATAAACCATCTGTTGTTAAGCACTGAGCATTCGAATGAAAGATTATTGATAGTTTAACAATTCAGACAGAAAATTATAATTTCCGAACACAAGCTTTTTCTTGAGCTATATTTAATGGTGATATTACAATTGATGAAAATAATATTTGAAGTGAACTATATTGATTTATAGTTAGTAAAAATTGAAGATTAACAATTAAAAAAAATGTTCGAATATATTATGCAAAAATTCAGTGAACATTGATATTTGATTTAAGCGAATATGTAAATAAATATAATATTCAAAGAACATCTGTAAACTATTTCCTTGCAAGATCGTTTATTGATTGAAAAGTTGAAGTAAAATGATTTACATGAAGTCTTGATCATTCATTCACAGATTCTATCGTAACTAAAAATTCCGAAATAGTTATTTGAGAATGAATAACAGATATTAATGATTATTCATTTTGAAATAACACAGATGGACGAGAATCAAGAACTGAATGAAAGATAATATTGCCTAATACTTTAAAAAATATTAGTTCATCATTTCAAGAGACGATATTTTGAGCTGAAATGAATTTCCCTAGTAGTTTGGAATCTATTTATTATTCATTTTGGTGATCAACATTAAATACTTGATTTGTATTTACCTGAGAGTGAGACAATAATAGAACTTTAAGTGTTACTGATTCTTTCAATAGTTCACCTATAATGTGAGATTTACTATTCTCATGATTAAATCTATACATTTATAATGTACAACCTAACGCATTATCGGGTGATTTAAGATTTTTAAATTGCTCTTTTGATAAACTATATAATTTTTTCTGAAATTGAAACACAATTATATCTTGAAATGTGGAATTTTTGAATAATAACATAAATTTAGATTGATGATATTTCTTTCAATCGACGAAAATATTATGAGATTTTAGTATTAGTTGAGACAATATTAAATTATCACCAGGTATACCTCTTAATCTAAAAATTTGAGGGAATTTGAATATTACTTGAAATAATTTAATATTACCATGATTTACAGATTCTGAAATTGCATGAGATATAAATATAGATTGAAATATAATTAACTTGCAATACGGATTTAATAACTCATTGATTTCATGAAATTTTAGCATAATATGAAATAATATTTCTGCTAAATATTGATCATTAAATAGTCTTAATATATGAAAAAGTTTTATAATATCTTGAGCACTAATTGAATTGGAGAGTAGTGCTGTTGAATGAATTAAAACACAAGGAAATTTTATTATAAATGCTGATTCCTTAAGAGGTAAATATTCAGTGTTAGAATGATTAGATGTCTCATGAATTTTTAGGATTCCTTTTAATTCTGATTTCTGACCTGGTGTCTTAAATGGATCTATCTCAAGGTGAGTTTCAGTGTTAGATTATCCCCAAAGCGGTACATTATTATATAATATTCTATGAGATTTGAAAATTGAGAATGCTGATAATACACCAGCTGAAGAATTCTCATGAATATCAATATGAAAAAATATTTATCTTAACTGAGAAATATCAAAAGTTTGAGCAAGTGCTTATGCATTTGCTTCATGAACCATCCAACCAATAACATTATCAAACGATTTTCAAACTTGAGATATAGGTGAAAATGCCTTTTGTATTAACTGAAAACCTGTTGTAGCTTATACGATGAAAGAAGTCTCTCAAGAAGATAGAAATTATCTATTGCAACATGCATGTTTAGATATTAAGAGTGCTTTTAATATAACATTTAATGTTGACTGAAATATTGAAACAATACAATATAATTGAAGGAATACTGATGATATACCTTCACCAACAAAAAATTGATACGAATTCTTATGATGGTTTGAAGAGATTTCAGAAACTCCATTTGATTTTGAAAACACACCAATAACAGAAGATAAAACACTATTTGCAAAATGGAAAGCATTGGAAGAAAAAGCACAAGAAACTGCAGCTCAAAGTGTTGTGTATACAAATGAAACAACTGTAACAATATGAGATGATGTTCAAGAAGAAAATATTAATAATTCATCATTAATTAATCTAGTATCTAAAGAAGTAGAATCTGAGGAAGTAGAAACAGAAGAACAAAAAATAACAGTAAAAGAATCTGAGATACAAGTAACATCTGATAAAAAAGTCGAATACCAATGATGATTAGAGGTATATCTTGAAAAAACAGAGAATGAAGAAACAAAAAGGATAGAATGAACAGCAAAATTTTCATCACCAGTTGCTGTAAAAATTCCTATTACAAGTAGTGCAGAAACAGTTAAAGTTCAAGTAAAACATGAATGAGAAGAATTTGGATATAAAGGATTAACAACGAATCCAATAAATAGTTGTGTTAATTGAGAAGCTGTAAACGATAAATATAATTGAGAAAGTATCCCAGTTAAAGAATGAGCTGAATGAAAATATGCACTTATCTATACTTGTTCAGCTTCAACTTTTGTCGCATATACAGAAAAGGCAAAAGTATCTCCATCAGCATGAGGTTGAAGAATAATCAATACAATGAATAATCAATCAGAACAAGAGCATAATTCGGCAGATATTAATGAAGGAAAAGGAAATAAAATATCAACTACAATGTCTGGTAATAATACTGCAACTATAGAAGAAAATATTAAAAACTATGATAAGATTAAACTTACAAGATGAGAAGTTGCAGTAATGACAAATATTCTTCTAGATGTTTTCCCTCAATTAGTAGAATGAAAACAAGAACTAGATGATGTAGAAAACGCTTGTTCTAACTATGCTGATGAACAAAAATTTACAAAAGATGAAAAGAAAGCAATAGCAAGACTATGTAAACTATCTATTATGTGAATTCATGCAGATGATAATAGACCACTAGAAGAATTCTTAGTAAACAATAATACAACAAATGATGAATTCTCTAAAGTAATTAATAGATCAATTTCAACATATAATGAAAAAGATCTCTCAACTGTAAAAGATGCACTAAAGAAACTTGAAAATAATGAGGATGATGTAGTATTCTGAACATTATATGATATGTTTATGTCTATTAAAAATGTGTTAAACTAATTAGCTTAAAAAATACGAAGACTTAATCGTAATTTATGGTTAAGTCTTTTTTATTTTCTCTCCATTTTTTTGCATTTTAATCAATTCTCAACTATAATTAAATAGTCTTTATAACTCTAAAATTTATTATGGTAATTAAGAGGAGAAAAAAGAATAAAGTTACAACACCACGTGTTATTGCATTCATTGCTTATACATTGATATTATTTTTTGGTGCAACAATCGTTGTAAATATGAATCCTAATGCCAATGAAGATTATCGTTTAGAACGAGAAGAAAGAAATAATAAATCTATGAAATGGATTTTTAAAACTCAAAGCGGTGATGAATATAATCTTTTTGATACACGTTCAGAAAATGAACATTGAGCTGCAATGTCATATGATTTTCTTATGCCTCCAACACTAGAAGAAATAAATGACCAAGTACAAAAAGAAAAAGAACAAAAAGCAAAATTAAGAGAAGAAATGAAGCAAAAAGAATTATTGAATGAAACCCCTGAAGTAGCAGATATTGAATCATGAGAAGCGGCTTTTATTCCTGTTACTACACAAATCGAAGAAGCTATTGATGAAGAAGAACTAGAACATGGTTCAGCTCCAGATGAACAGCCTTTAAAAACACAAGAAGAGATTGATGCTGAAAATAATTCATGAGATTTAAAAACTCCAACCAAAGCATACGATGAACTTTGGGATACATTAGAAGACCGTTCAGCTTTCTTAAATATGGTATTTGAATATCTTCTTGCTTGAAAACTTCAGCAACTTCCTGAATGAGCAGTAAGATATGTTGTAACCCTCTATTGAATAGACGAAGCAACTCAAGACTTAGTATTTGAAGAAAGACCATGTATGACCCCATGGTGATATGAAATAGAACACGGACAATCTGTTCTAGCATATCAACAAAGATCGGACGCAACAAATATCTGTAATATTCAAAGAAGAATTTGTAAAAACTGAAAACTATCTTGAAGTTATACTCAAGCTTCATGTGACGAAACTCTATGAAATGATTGATCTGCTAATTGAGTCCAATGAGCTTATTGAACAGTAAAAAAGATTGCATATTCAACATATAATTCAGTTAAATTAGATGAATTTATTCAACCGCCAGAATATGCATCTAATGAATTTGCAGAATTTGATGTCCATTGAAAATTGGTAAAATGAAAACAAGAACCTAAAATGCAAAAATTATGAAATTCTGATGCTTTATCTCCAGAACCAGTAGAAGTTGCTCAAGAAAGATCTCTTTGAAAAACTTGTAAGACTCCTCGATGAGAAACAGTTCAACCAGGACAATTTGTTAAAGCATATAGATTCCAAAACGGATTTATTGATATCCCTTGCCAAGTACAACTTAGAACTTGTGTAGATTGAAAACTAGAAGGAATGTATCAATATTCTTCTTGCCAACCATGGTCAACATCGTATGAAGATTTCATCTATTGATATATGGATAGTGAACAACCAGCACCTCAAAGACTACTAAAAATGTTACAAACAGATTTTCAACCTAAAGCTGAATATGGTAGTAATCTATCATCTGAAATTATCGATAAAATGATTAAAATCCTAAATGATAAGTAATAAATACTTAATTAAAAAATGCAGGGTAGAGGAGTCTCTACTCTGCTTTTTCTTTTAGATTACTGCTTATTCATCTCTTTAGCAATCATCTCAAGCGTTTTCTTTCTCCTTCTCCTAACAGGAAGTATACTTCCAACAAGAAGGTTATGAAATGCATGAATGATAGTCCTTCCTTTCCCCACTTTAAACCGAATCTTTTTCTTCGGCTGTTTGAGGTTGGGGATATCTTCTCTGGGTACAGGACGGATATAGATAACTCTCTTTTTACAAGAGATTTCGATATCCATCAGATAATACATACCAAGGTCATGAACGAGCCGGTCTTTATCATCCCATTCGCGTGGTTTTGCTCCACTTGGATAATGGTGAAAAAAGAGTCGCTTTTCGTTATGATATTGATCTTTAGGACTGAGATCAGGATGTAGGTCTTTAGCATCTCGATCTGCATGCATCAGAGCGCCAGCTAAATGCGGATACTGGCCGTAAGCAACAACTCTCCCTTTCTTGGAGACTTCAATGATTCTCAATTGGCTACCAAGCCCAAGAGAAATCCGTGCTTTGCATCCATTTCTCAGAAAATCCTCTAAGAACGGATACTCATTGTGATAAGAAGGTGATGGAATATACATACGCGATATATTTTGTTTTGTTCGTATTAGATATACTATGTATAGTTTAAGTTAAAATCAAGTAAAAGATAATAAAAAATACCCCTTAGATACTAAGAGATATTTTAAAAGAAGTCTAATTGTTAATTTCTCGTATAAGAATGTGCTTCTCATCAGCATTAACAAGATCTGTTAGTAGTTCTAATAGCATATCCAGAATGTGTTTTATATAATGCATAGTTTTAAATGAGAATAAAGTATCTTTCTGATATTCTTTATGGTCATAAATGTTATGCATCAGTTCTAGAAGTGCTAATACTTGTTTGCCTTTATACAGCAAATTTTCTTCCGTACTAAAGTTCTTATAATACTTGTTGTTTGAGAAATAAAAAACAATTTTTTCAATAGCAGAACAACAATGCCGATATTTGAATTCAAAGAAGAGATAATCCTCATTACTGAGAGGATTCTTAACGCCATGAATGTATGCCCAAAGGACTTCAAATTCTTCCTTAAGCAATTCATCAAGTTTTTCTACAGCAATATGCTGCCAAGAACTATACTTCTTTCTTGTACGAAGTATTCCTGGTAATTTTTCTTTTGAGTTGCTCATATATTTAATAGTTTTTTGTTTACATAATAAATTTATAAAAAACTGAAAAATTTTTTCAAGGAATATAAAAAGGGGAGTGGTAACTCCCCTAGCCTCATCCCTTCTTATTAAGAAATTAGTTTTTCTTTATGAATTGGAGAACTCTTTTATTAATAATCTTTATTTCTTCTTTAGTGTATTTTTCAGAAGTTCTTGAAATCGCTTTACGCATACAATACCAGAATTCATATCAATCTTCTTTAAAGATATCTTCATTTACAATTAGATCTAATACTCTTTGTGCTCATTCTGATTCATCTTCTTCTAGAAATGGTTTTATACTTTCAGTTAATTGTTCATAAGGAAAGTTCTTATTTCCTCAAGCATTAAGATAATCTTCTAAAAGATAATAGATTCAGAGCTGTTCTTCTAAGCTAAGTTGTTTAAAACGATATTTATATTCACTATAAAATTCATTTTTTCAATCTGGCTTTTGCCATGATAGAATTTTTTTAATCTTTTCAGCAGTTTTTGTCTTAAATTCTTCTAAGAATTTTTTAAATGAACTTGTTTTTTCTTTTGAATTAATTGCTTCTGACATTTTTCTAAATTTAAAGTATAAAAGTATTAGTCTTTAAAACAGCGTAAAGAATGACTATCTGTATCTAAGTATAAGCTTGATAGTCTTATTATTCCATTAGTATCTTTTCATGAATATGAGGATGAATAAAATGTAAAATATCCACCTGTATGTTTTTTTAATCAATCAGTAAACCAGTAATTTCATTCTTTGTTATCATCATCTCTTCAATAGATTATATTGTCATTTATGCTGTTCTTAACTATTTGCTCTAAATCATCTCACGTAAAGCCTATGTTGCTATAATCATCTATTAATTGTTTATTAGTACTATAATAACGACTTCCAGCTAATGGTAGCTTGAATGTGCTAATAAAATTGTTGAATTGAGTTTTTGTTAATATTGAATTTGTGCTGTTGTTTTTAAGATTCCACATAGATATTACCCATTCCCATTCATTATAGGTTGGAATATGGTATCCCTTAGGACAAGGTCCTTGATCTTTTTCTTTCCATTCTCATGTAGCTGCTTCAATATATTCATTAGAATCTCAAGTATCTAATGAATGAAATTCAGTATTGTTTCACCATTTAAAGAATGATCCATAGGATGCTTCTCCGGTTCAAGCTTCTGTTGCTCAAATATTTCTGTCCATCATAGTAATGGTATCAACTCAATCAGTGACTACAATTGTGTTGTCCCATTGATTCTCAATGATATCAATATTTTTCCCTAAGATTACTTTCCAGTCCTTAATATAAACCGCTTCTCATGAGAGTAATCACTCCATCCATTCTCATGAATAGATTTCTCAGTTTGTTAATGTTAACGTTCAAAATCATTGAGGATATCATGCTTCAAAATTTCATTCATAAATATCTTTTGAAGCTAATGTTAGTTTTCACTTTCACTCAAAATATCAATCTTTTAACATTCATTCATAACGAAGTCAATCTGATGGAATAACTATTCCACTATACATACTATCTCTTTTCCATTCTCACGATAAAATGAGTTTGTCATCTTTATATCTACCTTTTCAGTGTTTTTCTCATGATAGCCATTCTCATGTATAGATATAATTTTCTCCACTAAGGACTCAGTATCAATCAAATGCTCAGTTTCTAAAATCTCATTCATAATAAAAGTCATTTTCCTTTAATACTCAGTATCCATAAGGAAGGTTATGCTTAAATGATCAAGAGTAATAAAATTCTTCATTTACCATGACTCATTTTCATTCTAATTTATTGTCTTTTATATCACCTTGATATCTTGTAAGATCATCCCATACAAGATAACCTGAGATACTTTTAGCATTTTTAGGACTATATCAGATGTCTGATGATAATTCTGAATTATAAAGATTATCTAAATACATTCTCCAATATTGATTCATTTGTTTGTATTCTATAAAGTATTCGTTTATATCTTCTAATAAATTATCAATATCATTGCTAATAGTTGTTTTCTTTTCGTTTATAATATATATTTCCTCACTGTAATTTTCTCTAAGCTGTTCTTTAATATTTTTTGAATTACAATCAATTTCATCACACATTCATTTTATGGCATTAAATAATCATAGGTATTCTTCTAACTTAGCAAGAAATTTTTCATTGAATTCCTCTAATTTCTTAACCTTTTCTCAAGGAGTAAAAGGTGTTAAATCAGATAAATCAACATGTAATTGTTCATAGATGTTTTTAACAGATGAGATGTATAAGGTACTTATTTCTTTGTAATTATTTAAATTATTGGTAACCATATCAAATATTTCTAGGGGATTACTTTCATCATTTAACTCAATATTTGAAAAGAGGTTATTTACTTTATCATATAGTCAAGATTCTAATTTAATATAGTAATCGCGAATTACTTCTTTTTCCTCCTCTGAAAAATTGTTTGCTTCTATTAAGTATTCAATTTCTGGATCAAAGTTTTCATAATGTTCATTTAAGTCTTCAGAATACAAAGTGGCAGATGATCAGACTCAATTAGTACTTCTCATTAAAGCAGTAATAACTTCTCATCTGCTAATATTTCTTTCTTCTGGATCTGAAATATCATCAAGAATTTTATTCTCTTCAAGTGCATAAAGATGTGATAAATAATATGGATCACTTCAATCATACATATTTCACCATAATGCTCTTGAAAG
>JAEEGL011181185.1_pt1 | contig 26592 bp, 23 predicted proteins | sample 9134231 | NCBI WGS metagenome assembly JAEEGL01 (sample SAMN16246548, study PRJNA631951) | gut metagenome | biome: gut microbiome; feature: rumen; material: fiber-attached | host: Bos | place: Iran: Karaj | collected 2018-10 | reverse complement strand
AGATTCGGCAATTTTACGGCAAATGACGGGATCCAGCTCACAGTCCATAAGGGGGAGATCCATGCTATCCTCGGGGAAAACGGGGCAGGGAAATCCACGCTTATGAATCAGCTGTACGGTCTGATTAAACCGACTTCAGGCGATATCCTTGTAAACGGGAAAAAAGTTGAAATGAACAATCCGAAGGATGCAATCGATGTCGGTATCGGCATGGTCCATCAGCATTTCATGCTTATTCAGCCGTTTACGGTCACCGAGAACATCGTCCTCGGAACGGAACCGAGAAAAGGCATCTCCCTTGATATGGAGACAGCGCGGAAAAACGTTGTTGAACTTTCAGAACGCTATGGACTTTCCATCGATCCGGACGCGAAGATCGAAGATATATCCGTGGGTATGCAGCAGCGCGTGGAGATCCTGAAAGCACTGTATCGCGGCGCGGATATTCTGATCCTCGATGAACCTACTTCCTCGCTCACCCCGCAGGAGATCGTTGAGCTGATCGAGATCATGCATAAACTTGCCAAAGACGGGAAGAGCATAATCCTGATCACGCACAAACTCAAGGAGATCAAGGAATCGGCGGATTTCTGCACTATCATACGTCTTGGCAAGTATATCGGGACGGTAGATGTCGACACGGTGACCGAAAGCGATCTGGCCAGCATGATGGTCGGCCGCAATGTGACGTTCAAGGTGGAAAAGCAGGAGATGACGCCCGGCGAAGTTGTGCTCAGCGTCGAAGATCTCCACTGTCTGGATTACCGCGGCGTGGAGATCGTTAAAGGACTCAATCTTCAGGTGCGCAGGGGAGAGATCGTAGGCATTGCCGGAATCGACGGAAACGGACAGACGGAGCTTGTGGAAGTGATCACAGGCCTTCGTAAAGGTACATCCGGAAAAGTCCTTGTGAACGGGACGAACGTTTTCAACCGCTCCCCGCGTTTCGGCTATAATCACGGAGTATCCAGCATTCCGGCTGACCGTCAGAAACATGGCCTGGTTCTCGATTTTTCCATTGAAGACAATCTGATCCTGCAGAACTATGGAAAGGATCCGTTCTCTTTCCGCTCTATCCTTAAGAGAGACGCGATCTTCAATCATGCAACCAGTTCGATCGAGCAGTTTGACATCCGTCCCGGCAGCAGCGAGAAACGTCCCGCGGGCACTCTCTCCGGCGGAAACCAGCAGAAGGTCATCATCGCACGCGAAGTGCAGAACGACAAGGATCTTCTGATCGCGGTGAACCCCACCCGCGGACTGGATGTCGGCGCTATCGAATATGTGCACAGATACATTGTCGATCAGCGGAACAAAGGAAAAGCGGTCCTGCTCGTTTCATTTGAACTGGACGAGATCATGAGCCTTTCGGATATCATCGATGTGATCTTCGACGGAAAAATCGTAGACTCCCTTCCCGGAAAGGATGCAAACGAGAACGAACTCGGGCTGATGATGGCAGGAGGTAAGAAATCATGAAAGAGAAAAAAGGAGTTCTCTCCTTTATCGCAGAGCATCGCTTCCTCCAGATCCTGATCTCCATTTTCATGGGGTTCCTGGTTGGGGCTGTCTTCCTGGTCATAATGGGGCTCAGTGTCGGAGAAGCCTACGGCAGGCTCCTTGCCAGCATAACGAACCTGAAGGGATTCTCCTATCTGATCGTTTATTCGACTTCCTATATCGTTGTGGGACTATCCGTGGCATTCTCCTTTAAAACCGGAGTTTTTAATATCGGTGCGGAAGGTCAGTTCGTGGTCGGCTCGATGGCAGCCGCCTGCATTGGCATCCTCTGCGGAAATCTTCCGGGTATCGTACTCATCCCGCTGTGCTTCCTGGCCGCTATGGCTGCCGGAGCGATCTGGGGGTCTATCGTCGGATTTCTGAAAACAAAATGGGGAATCAATGAAGTCCTCAGCATGATCATGTTCAACTGGATCGCTTTCTATCTCTCCAATTTCATAGCGGGTATCCCTGCGATCCATTCCGACGGAAGCGCGGAGTCAACAAAGAATATCGCCGCTGCAGCAAGAACCCTTCTTCCGCAGGAACTCATCTCCCGTCTGGATATCGCTCCTACGGCCAACTGGGGGATCCTTGTAGCTGTTGCTGTTACTGTGATCGTGTGGTTCATCATTGAAAAGACTACGCTCGGGTATGAGCTGAAAGCGGTCGGATCAAACAGAAACGCAGCGGAATACGGCGGCATCGGAGTGAACCGTTCCATACTTACCTCCCTGGCCATTTCCGGAGCTCTTGCCGGTCTGGGCGGAGCCCTTCAGCTGATGGGCATGGGCGGACGCATCAGTGTGTTCACCTCTCAGGAAGGGTTCGGATTCGCCGGGATCGTCGTGGCGCTGATCGGATGCTCGAATCCGTTCGGCGTTCTCGTAGCCGGACTTTTCTATGGGGCCCTGATTTACGGAGGCAGCAAGCTGAATCTTGTCGGTGTGCCGACACAGCTGATCAATGTGATCGTCGGAACGGTCGTCTTCTTTATTTCCATTTCCATTCTGTTTGAACGGCTGAAGTTTACCAATACCCGTCACAGGACACGAAAAGAACAGAATGAACTTTCACAGAAAAAAGACAGCATAGCGAATACGGAGGGAGGCGAAAAACAATGACGAATATCATAAATAATCTTGGCATCATCCTGTATGCCACCCTGATTTATATGACGCCTCTGATGTATGCGGCACTTGGCTCCTGTTTTTCGGAAGTGTCCGGCGTAGTAAACATCGGTATTGAAGGAATGATGACAGCCGGTGCCTTTACAGGAACCGTTGTAGCATATTTTACGGGAAGTCCCTGGATCGGATTCCTGTGCGGCGGTCTGGCAGGAATGTTTTTCGGCGCACTGCATGCGATCGCAACGGTCAAGCTCGGGGCTGACCAGACGATCGCCGGTACAGCCATCAACATGCTTGGACCCGGCATCGTGATCATGATCGCAAAGGTCATGTTCAATTCAACCGATACAATCCCGCTTGAACCGAGTATGAAGATTCCGCGCCTTTTCCGCGGTGTCTTTGACACAACTACCGTCTTCGGCCGGTTTATGGATAACGTTTTTGCCAATTTTGCGTCGACCTATCTTGTTTTCCTGGCTGTATTCATCGTATGGTTCATCTTCTATAAGACCAGATTCGGACTCCGGCTCCGCGCATGCGGCGAACATCCGCAGGCATGCGAGACACTGGGCATCGACGTAATCAAAATGCGCTTCCTCTGTGTATGCATCTCCGGATTCCTTTCGGGACTCGGCGGCGCCTGTGTTACGATGGCTATCTCCACCCAGTTCCGTCCGATCTCAATCGTAGGACAGGGCTTTATTGCCATCGCTGCTGTCATCTTCGGAAAATTCCGTCCGCACGGCGCACTGCTGGGATGTCTGCTCTTCGGGTTCTGTTCCGGTCTGAAAGTTGTTCTCGGAGGATCTTCCGGTGTGAATATGCAGCTTCTATCCATGATTCCATACGCTGTTACAGTGATCGTGCTGATACTCTTTGTTGGCAGATCCCATGTGCCTTCTGCGAACGGAAAACCGTATCTGCGTACGAAATGATCCGTTCCCGAAAAAAAACGGACCGGCGATACAACCGGTCCGTTTTTCTATATCTTGTGTATCTGCCTTGCTTTCGTGCTGAAGATATGGTAATATTCAAAGCTGGATTCAGCAAATAAATGAATTGTACCCGGAGGTCAGGATGGAATCGGAAGTATTCAGACTGATAGAAAAAGAAAAGGAAAGACAGGATCGGAATATTGAACTCATCGCCAGTGAAAACTTCGTGAGTGAAAACGTTCTGAAGGCGCTCGGCTCCTGTCTTACGAACAAATACTGCGAAGGCTTTCCTGCCGTACGTTCGGATGGCTGCGGGAAAAAAGGCCGTTATTACGGAGGCTGCCAGGTCATCGATGAGATCGAGGAATACTGCTGCACGAAGTGGCGTGAGGTATTCCGCACGGACTACCATGTGAATGTGCAGCCGCACAGCGGCTCGCAGGCCAATATGGCCGCTTACCTGAGCGTTCTTCAGCCGGGGGATACGATTCTTGCCATGAGCCTCAACAACGGAGGGCATCTTACACACGGTTCTCCGGTTAATTTCAGCGGAAAAGTTTTCAACACATATTTTTATGATGTGGATGAGAACGGATATATCGACTATTCGGATATAGAGAGAAAGGTGAAAGAACTCAGGCCGTCTCTTGTCCTGGCTGGTGCAAGCGCGTATTCCCGGGTCATTGAGTTCGACCGGATCCGTAAAATCATTGATGATTCCGGACTGGAGAAAAAGCCGTACTTTATGGTGGATATGGCTCATATCGCCGGACTGATCGCAGCAGGATTCCACCCGTCACCGTTCGGATTGGCCGATATCATTACGACAACAACGCATAAAACGCTGCGCGGCCCGAGAGGGGGCATGATCTTCTGCAGAAAAGAACTTGCATCAGCCGTTGACGGGGCTATCTTTCCCGGGACGCAGGGAGGCCCGCTTGAACATGTGATCGCAGCGAAAGCGATCGCCGCCGAGGAAGCCTGCGATCCGTCCTATAAGGAATACATCCGGAATGTAGTCATCAACTGCAGGGCTATGTGTGAGGAGTTTATCCGCATGGGGTATGAAGTCGTGACCGGCGGAACGGACAATCATCTTTTCCTGATCGACTTTTCCCGCACACATCCGGATCTTACCGGCAAAACGCTTCAGGATGAATTGGACCGGCACGGCATCACACTGAATAAAAACTGTGTTCCGAACGAGAAGCGCAGTCCGGTACAGACCAGCGGCGTCCGCATCGGGACTGCTGCTGAAACGACCAAAGGAAAGACTGCAGAGGATTTCATTGAGATCGCGCACCGGATCGATTCGATCATCCGGGAGATGAGCAGGTGAACATATGGATATGAACGACAGATCCGCGGAATATCAGAAGGGATTTGAAGAAGGGTACTCCGCAGCACTGGAAAAGGCGGGGGTCTATTTTGCGGAAGACAGCGCATGCACCTCAAATGTGAAGGTTTACGGACTTCAGGACAGTATCCGCAGGGCAAAGTTCCCCATGTCCGTGGATACGAGCAGACCGACATCCGAGCTGACCAGCGGGATTCGGGCATTGGCTCAGAGTAATCAGGGAGAAGGACACGATCAGTGGCTGACCGGAGTGATCGTCCAGTTCGATCTGACGTTTTCCAATAAAGCCTGGGTCGAAGCGGAGCGATATCATTTTCTGGACTTCATCAGTTCTCAGAGCACGATGCATCGGATCACGCGTTTCGATCTGGATAAAGGATACAATGAATACGTGGATGCGGCAATCGTTGAAATCATGAAGAGGAAAGTTGCGGAGTATAATCAGCTGCTTGACAGCGATGCGTCCGAAGAGGAAAAGAAACGGAAATACCTCGAGATCCTTTACAGCAACCCTGCCGGATTCCGCATCACAGCCGGCATGACGACCAATTACAGGCAGCTGAAAACGATCTATTTTCAGCGACGTAATCATCGTCTTCCGGAATGGAGAGAATTCTGCCGCTGGATCGAAACCCTTCCATACAGTGAACTGATTACAGGAAAGAAAGCAGAATAGAACTAAGAAAAAAACCGGGAGAACTGCATGACAGTTCTCCCGGTTTTTTATGCAGACGGGAACAGTTCAGGACATGATCAGTTTTTCATACATGATATCCGCAGGATCCAGAACGGGGAGACGGGTGAGCACGGATATCTCCTTTTTAAAATAGGGAAAATGGGTGCATCCGAGAACAATCGCTTCACATCCGTTTTTCCGGAAAAACTCACAGATTTCATTCAATGCGAAACGATCGACGATCTCTGCCGGAGGCATGCCGTTTTCCACTGCTTCCGTCAGCTTAAGATCTCCGATTCCGAGGATATATCCGGAAGGATTCACATGAGTGAAACGGTCTTCGATCCCTTTTGTGCACTGGTTGTTCGCAGCAAGTACGCCGAGGACATCATACTGCCTGGCCAGAGAATCATATGCATGCATCGGTGTGACGATATGGACATGCAGTTTTTCAGAAAGCATATCAAAATCCATGGAAGAGGAGAGAGAATTGCAATAGACAAAAAAGTGATCGAATCCTTTTCCCAAAGCGCTGAGACAGAGCGTTTCAATCCGCTCCATCCTTTTCAGGGGATCAGCGATCTGAAAAAGATGACATTCCCGGGGATTCTCCGCACAGGGCATGTAAAGCGTCTCAATACCCGGATTCTTCTTTCTGAGAAAATCGACGCCCATCTTCGTATCGACGGGCGTACCGGCAATGACGGCTGTTTTCATTGGATCCCTCCCTTTTTTCCCAGTATACACGGAAAATACGGGACAGGACAGCCTTTTTCACCTTAATGCTCTTCTTTGTACTAATCAACAAACATTTTGATGTAGAAACAGAAAAGTTCGGCAAAACTACAGAAAGAATTTTTGCACGTTGACATTGTCTTCTGAAGAGCATATGATTTACACAGCTAAAGAAAAGGAGAACCTCTCATGATCCGGAAAGAGAACAGCATGATGGATATGTGCATGGGCATGCGTGGCATGTGCATGTTTTCTTGTGCTGTATAGATCCGAAATACTTTCCGAAACAGAAAAGGCTTAAGGAATACCGGAGAGTTGATCGGACTCTCCGGATTTTATTTTGCAGTATGAAGGTGGAAAACATGAAAAAGATGATTCGTGCCAATATCAAAAACCAGCGAATGTGACTTTATCTGTGGAATCACCCCGGATTGACACTGAAAATGCTTATAATGTTCTATATAATATATTTTTAAGGAGACTTCACAAAATGAAAAAGATCATTTCCGCCATACTTGCCATCGCTCTTGTTTTCCTGTTCTGCGCATGCGGAGGAAGCACCAAGGCCAAAGGCGTTACGATTGCTATTCCGAACGACACGACGAATGAAGCCCGTGCTCTTCTGCTTCTGGAGAGCCTTGGATATATCAAGCTGAAAGACGGTGCCGGCATCACAGCCACCGTACTGGATATCGCCGAGAACCCGTATAACATCACTTTCAACGAAGTGGAGGCGGCCCAGCTTGCAAACGTACGCAAAGACGTTGATTTTGCAGTGATCAACTGCAACTATGCGCTGGAAGCAGGGCTGAATCCCGCGGCCGATGCGCTTGCACTTGAAGGATCCGCTTCCGCTTACGTGAATATCCTGTGCGTAAAGGAAGGACATGAGAACGATCCTCTTGTGAAGGCGCTTTCCGCTGCACTGCTCAGCCAGAAAGTCGCAGACTTTATCACCGATACATATGCCGGATCCGTGATCTCCGTGGTGGAGAATCCTACAGACGGATATGATCCCTCCATAGACTATGCTGCGCTTGCCGGATCGGAGATCTCTGTGGCCGCCTCTGTGACTCCTCACGCGGAAGTTCTGGCCGTTGCGAAGGAAATCCTTGCCGAAAAGGATATTTCCCTGAAAATTGTTGAATTTACGGATTATGTACAGCCCAATAACGTTGTGGAAAGCGGCGAAATCGATGCCAACTATTTCCAGCATGTTCCCTATCTTCAGGATTTCAATGCGGAAAACGGGACACATATTGTTTCGGTGGCGGGGATCCATGTTGAACCGCTCGGCGTTTATGCCGGAAAACAGGCAAGTCTGGATTCCATAAAATGAACCCTTTCCTCGGCAAAAAATCGGAAGGCGGGAGAGTTTTCTCCCGCCTTTCTGGAGGATAAAAGAAACGATGATCGAAATCAAAAACCTGACAAAGACATATAAGACATCTGACGGTTCGGTTGAAGCGCTGAAAGATGTCTGCATTACGATCCCGGACGGAGATATCTTCGGAATCATCGGCATGAGCGGTGCGGGAAAGAGCACTCTGGTGCGATGCATCAATATGCTTGAACGTCCTACGGAAGGAAAGATCCTGATCGACGGAACCGATATGGGGCTGCTGGACAAAAAACAGCTTCGTGCAGCCAGAAGAAAAATCACGATGATTTTTCAGAATTTCAACCTCCTCATGCAGCGGAATGTTCTGAAAAATGTCTGTTTTCCCCTGGAACTGTCCGGTGTCCCGAAAACGGAAGCAAAAGAAAAAGCACTTGAACTGCTGAAGATAGTCGGACTCGAAGATAAAGCGAACGTATATCCCGCGCAGCTTTCCGGCGGACAGCAGCAGCGGGTTGCCATTGCCCGTGCGCTGGCAACTGAACCTGAAGTACTTTTGTGTGATGAAGCCACAAGCGCATTGGACCCGAACACTACGCGTTCTATTCTTGAGCTCATCCGGAGCATCAATGAAAAACTGGGCATCACCGTGATCATCATCACTCATCAGATGAGTGTGGTTGAGACCGTATGCCGGCATGTGGCCATTCTTGACAACGGGACAGTAGTGGAACAGGGAGATGTTGGAGAGGTGTTTTCAAAGCCGAAAACGCCTGCGGCACGCCGCCTAGTATTTCCTGAAGGAGATACTGATCCGGTCATAGCCCGTGACAGCGATGAGACCTTCATTCGCGTCGTATTCAACGGAGGGCACGCCACAAGCACACCGCTTATAGCGCAGCTTGCCATTGAGGAGGGAATAGCAGCGAATATTTCCTATGCGTCAACCAGAAACATCGGGGACGGCGTTTACGGTTCGATGCTGCTCGGTATCACAGGCGGCAGGGGAAATATCCGGAAAGCCATCGAATACCTTCAGAAGACGCCCGGAGTCGTTGCCGAGGAGGTGATCGTGCGTGTTTAATAATCTGCTGTCCGGCGAAGCATGGAGTGAAGCGCTGCGTATCATGCGTCTGGAGTTTCCGGCCGCAGTCTGGGAGACTTTTTATGTAACACTTCTTGCCAGCCTGTTTGCTTTTCTGATCGGGCTTCCGCTTGGAGTCCTTCTGGTAGCCGGTGATAAGGACGGAGTACTTCCTCTTCCTGCCTGGCTGATGAGGACGCTTGGCGTTATCATCAATCTTCTTCGATCGATTCCGTTTCTTATCCTTATGGTTCTCGTTTTTCCGATCACGCGCGCGATTGTCGGAACTGTTGTCGGTACCCCGGCAACGGTCGTTCCTCTGGTAATTGCCGCTTTTCCTTTTGTTGCAAGACTATCGGAAAGCAGTATTCGTGAGATCGATCCGAATATTATTGAAGCGGCACAAAGCATGGGAGCTTCACCGCTTCAGATCATTTTCAAAGTCATGATTCCTGAAAGCATTCCCTCTCTGATTTCAAACGCCACCATTGCTGTGACCACGATCCTGGGGTATTCGGCAATGAGCGGAGTTATCGGAGGAGGAGGACTTGGAAAGATCGCGATGAACTACGGCTATTACAGGTATAAATACCTGGTGATGATTTTTGCTGTCATCCTGCTGATCCTGCTTGTCCAGCTTTTCCAGACCTTCGGGACGAAACTTGCCATACGTTCCGACAAGAGGCTGAAAAACCGGTCTGAATGATCATTATGACCCGAACACATCTCTCAGTGATGCTGTTCGGGTTTTATATTAAAATAGTTTGAAGCAACAACTTGCAGTCCGGCTCTCTTTTATGGTATTCTAAAAAAATCAGAGAAGAAGCAAATGATATTGTCAGGGTGCCCCATGATTACGATCACTTCAAGAAATAACGCTGTTGTCCGGCATTTCAGGAAGCTGGCTTCAGATGGAAACTACAGGCGGGAAAGCGCAGAATATGTATGCGACGGCGCAAAAATGCTGGAGGAAGCAATTCTTGCCGGCACAGATATCGCAACTGTCCTCTGGAAGGACGGAACGCCGAGATGTGCCGTCGAAGCGAAAGAACAGTTTCTCCTTCCTCCGGACCTTTTTGATTATGTTTCCACGATGAAAAACAGTCCCGGTCCTCTGTTTACAGCTGCAATATCCTCCAGTCCGCAGAAAGGACCGGTCTCCAGCGCGATAATACTGGAAAATGTTCAGGATCCTGGAAACATCGGTACAGTGATCCGCTCTGCCAGCGCGTTCCAGATCGATTCCGTCGTACTGATCGATGCCTGCGCGGACTGCTACAACCCGAAAACCGTGCGTGCCTCCATGGGGGCGATATTCCGTCAGAGGATCGACACACTCCGTCTCCCGGAACTGGAAGGTTTTCTGAAACAGTTTTCCCTTACCCTTTACGGAGCGGATCTATCGGAAGATGCTTCGGATATCCGCGGGGTCCGGTTACAGTATGCTGCAGTGGCCGTAGGGAGCGAAGGACGGGGACTGAGCAGGGAACTTCTGAATCTGTGCCGGAAAAGGATCATTATTCCGATGGATCCGCACAGTGAATCTCTGAACGCTGCAGTTGCTTCCGCCGTCATAATGTGGGAAATGAAAAGACAGGATCTGAAATGATGATCACGGAATCAGAAAGATACTGGATATGGCTCTCTTCTTTTTCTGAAATACGGAGCCGGACGGTTTCGATCCTGCTGTCCGCATTCGGTGATGCGGAAGGGATCTATCGTGCGGACAGCGCTTCTCTGGATTCAATACGAGGAATCAGCAGGAGAGAAGCACAAATGCTGCGCGAAAAAGATCTCTCCCGGACAGACCGTATCCTGCTGCAGTGTGAAAACCAGCACATCACGCCGCTCCTGTTCACACAGGAGATATATCCGGCACGACTGAGAAACATCTTTGCTCCGCCGGCTGTTCTTTATGTAAAAGGGAGACTTCCTTCTGTTGATGATCGGGCAGTGATCGCGATCATCGGCACCCGAAAAGGAAGTTCGTACGGCATACGGATGGGCAGGCGCATATCTTCTGAGATCGTACAAAGCGGCGGGATCGTTGTCTCGCTCCTGACTCCGGGGATCGATCTTGCCGTTGCGGAGGCGGCTGTTTCTGAAAACGGCTGCTGTATCGCAGTTCTTGGAACCGCACACGAATCATACTCCGGTTCGATCTTGGACCGCATCGTCGAGAACGGAGCGGTCGTCACTGAATATCCTCCCGGTACGCCGCCGCTCCGGACACATTTCCGGGAAAGAAACCGGATCGCTGCAGGTCTGTCGGTAGGTACCGTCGTCGTAGAAGCGCCGCAGAAGAGCGGAACACGGCTTTTCGTGCAGGAGGCGCTTGAACAGAACAAAGATATCTATGCCGTCCCGGGAAATGCCGACTCGGAACTGAGCTCCGGGACACTGGAACTGCTCAGATCGGGAGCGAAGCCTGTCGCAAGCGGATGGGATGTTCTTTCAGAATACGCTTCGATTTATCCGGGACTCTCATACTTCGAACCGGAAAAGCGTGATTCAGATCCTGGTGCGGGGGAATTCCCGGAAACAGAGATCCGGAAGAGTGATGCTTTTCCCGGGATGGAGAAGCTCGAATCCCTTACGATTGAGCAGCGTCAGATCATACAGCAGCTTACAGATTCTCCGCGAACGACGGAGGAACTGATCGAGATGACCGGAATCGCCGCGGCGCGGATCCTGTCTCAGTTGACCATTCTGGAAATCAAGGGTATTATAAAGCGCGACGAAGGAAGAAGAGTTTCCTTAAAAAAGCATGAATGAGGGATACAGCTTTGACGAAAAAAAAGGAACTGGTGATCGTTGAATCACCGGCAAAAGCAAAAACAATCGAAAAATACCTCGGCGGCAAATTCAGAGTCGTCGCTTCCATGGGGCATCTCAGAGATCTGCCGAAGAGCACCCTCGGAGTAGATATCGAGAATGATTTTGAACCGCAGTATATTGCCGTAAACGATAAAAAGGCGCTGATTTCCGAGCTGAAAAAAGAGGCGAAAGACGCGGAAACCGTCTATCTGGCTACTGACCCGGACCGGGAGGGTGAAGCGATCTCCTGGCATCTCAAACAATTGCTTAATCTTTCAGACGAGAAGGCTAAACGGGTCACATTCAATGAAATCACGAAGAATGTTGTCCTTCAGAGCATAAAAACTCCGCGCAGTATTGATCAGAATCTGGTCGATGCACAGCAGGCAAGGCGGGTTCTGGACCGAATCGTGGGATATCAGCTTTCACCGCTTCTCTGGAAATCCGTGAAGTCCGGTCTTTCAGCAGGAAGAGTTCAGTCGGTTGCCACGAGACTTGTCTCAGACAGAGAGAAAGAGATTGAAGCCTTTGTAAAAGAAGAGTACTGGCTGCTGGATGCGAACCTGAATAAGATCGGTGTCCCGGATCCGTTCATTGCCCGTTTCTACGGAAAAGACGGCAAGAAAACGGAACTGAAAAACGAAGAGGAAACAATGGCCGTGATCGAAGCGGTCAAAAACGCACCGTTCGTCGTTCATTCCGTCAAAACGACGGATAAATCGAAAGCTCCGGCTCCTCCCTTTATCACGTCTACACTTCAGCAGGAAGCTTCACGCCGCATCAATATGACTCCTCGCCGTACTATGGCGATCGCACAGCAGCTCTATGAAGGCGTTGAGATAGAAGGGCAGGGTACAATAGGTCTGATTACCTATATGCGCACGGATTCCCTGCGTCTTTCCGAAGAAGCACTTGCGTCAGCCAGAGAATATATCCTCAGTCATTACGGAGAAAAGTATTATCCCGGCGAGCCGAGACGTTTCAAAGCCAAAGCGGGTGCACAGGACGCACACGAAGCGATTCGTCCCACAGACGTGAATCTCACGCCGGATCTGATACGGAAGGATCTGACAAATGAACAGTACCGTCTGTACCGTCTGATCTGGGGCCGGTTTACAGCCAGTCAGATGTCGAACGCTGTCTACAAGAATGTTTCTGCGGATATCCAGTCGGCTGAATACACATTCAAAGCTGCTTCGTCCGTCCTGAAATTTGCAGGATACACGGCCGTGTACGAGGAATCAAAGGACACAGAGCAGGACGAGGTTTCAAAAAAACTTCCGGAACTGGAAGAAAAGGAGCTCCTTGAGCTTCAGAAACTCGTGCCGGAAAGAGAGTTTACACAGCCGCCTTCACGCTATACGGAGGCCACACTGATCCGTGCGCTTGAAGAAAAAGGAATAGGAAGACCTTCAACATATGCTCCGACGATTTCCACGATCTCTACACACAACTATGTTGTTAAAGAAGGAAAGTATCTGAAGCCCACACCGCTGGGAGATATCGTAACTGCCCTACTGAAGGAGCATTTTCCCGATATCGTTGATGTGAAGTTCACCAATCATATGGAATCGGAACTGGATGAAGTCGAATCAGGAAAAGTAGCCTGGAAAGGCATCCTGCGTGAGTTTTATGACGGCTTTTCTCAGGAAATGGAAAAAGCGGAAACCCAGCTGAAAGGCGTGAAAATCCCGGTCCCTGAAGAACTGAGCGATGAATACTGCGACGTATGCGGAAGACAGCTCGTTGTAAAAAACGGACGCTTTGGACGTTTTCTGGCCTGTCCCGGTTTTCCGGAATGCACCTTCACAAAACCGATCGTCATCGAAATGCCGGGGAAATGCCCGAAATGCGGAGGCAAGATACTGAAACGTGTTTCAAAGAAGGGCTACGTTTTCTATGCCTGCGAAAGAGGGACGGAGTGCGGTTTTATCACCTGGGATGTTCCGACCGCAGATACATGTCCCACCTGCGGCAAAACGATGTTCAAGCCGAGCGGAAGGGGCCCGCTGAAAGCATTCTGTGTAAATCCGGAGTGTCCTGCTTTTGTTCCGGAAGAGAACCGGAAATACAGGAAAAAAACAGCGGACAAAGATAACGGAGAAACGAAAAAAACCGGCGGAAAAAAGACAGGGAATAAAAGGTCAGGAAAATGAAGGAAGTCTGTGTTATCGGAGCGGGACTTGCTGGCTGTGAAGCCGCCTGGCAGCTGGCCAGACGCGGAATCCATGTCGAGCTGCTGGAAATGAAGCCCGAAAAAATGACTCCTGCGCACCATTCCGAAAACTTTGCTGAACTTGTCTGTTCCAATTCTCTCCGCAGCAATGAACTCACAAATGCTGTCGGACTCCTGAAAGAGGAGATGCGTCTGCTCGGATCACTCATTATGGAAAGCGCCGACAGAACTCAGGTCCCCGCTGGAGGAGCTCTTGCTGTAGACCGAAACGCATTTTCGGCATATATCACGGAAAAGATACGGAACGAAGAAAATATCCGTATTCAAAGCGTCGAAGCCGCATCGATTCCGGACGGGGAAGTCATTATTGCAACCGGACCATTGAGTTCGGATGCAATATCCGAAAGGATCCGCGAGATCTGCCCGGGAGATGAGCTGCATTTTTACGACGCTGTCGCACCGCTGATCAGCTTTGAAAGCATCGACATGGAAAAAGCTTTTTTTGCCTCAAGGTATGGTAAGGGATCTGCGGATTACATCAACTGTCCTCTGACAAAAGAGGAGTACAGCGCGTTTGTGAATGAACTGATTTCTGCAAAGGAAGCACCGGTTCACGGATTTGAAGATGCATCCGTATTTGAAGGATGCATGCCGGTCGAAGTCATGGCACGACGGGGAATCGATACTCTTCGTTACGGACCGATGAAACCTGTAGGTCTGATCGATCCGAGAAAGAACCATGAGGAATACGCTGTAGTCCAGCTGAGGAAAGATAACCGGGAAGGTACTGTCTATAATATGGTGGGCTTTCAGACTCATCTGACATGGGGAGAGCAGAAGCGGGTATTCTCCATGATTCCTGCTCTTCGGGATGCGGAGTTCCTGCGTTTCGGGGTGATGCACCGGAATACTTATCTGAACAGTCCGACACTGCTGGACAGATATTATCGTCTGAGGACGGACCCCAGGATCGCGTTTGCCGGTCAGATCACAGGAGTCGAAGGCTACGTGGAGTCTGCCGCTTCCGGGCTGCTTGCAGGAATCGAAAAAGCTGCGGAGATACTCGGTCTGGAACATGCGGATTTTCCTCAGGAAACTGCAGTCGGTTCTCTGAGTCTCTATGTCTCATCCGGATGCATAGGAGACTTTCAGCCAACAAATATCAATTTTGGTATCATTTCTCCGCTTGGATACAAAGTCCGTGGAAAAAGGAATAAAAATGCGGTCCTCTCGGAGCGTTCCCTGGAAATTATCCGGGAGATTCGGAAAAAGGAGCTGTTCAACAATGAAGATTATCGTTGATGCGATGAGTGGCGATAATGCCCCTGAAGAAATCGTCAAAGGTGCAGTTCGCGCCCGTGACGAGCTGGATATCGAAATATCTCTGGTCGGAAAGGAAGAAGTGATCACAAAGCTTCTGGAAGGAACTGACCGCAGAGGGATCGAGATCATCAACGCCCGTGATGTGATATCGATGGAAGACGATCCGAGCACGGCCACCCGCAGGAAGAAAGACTCATCCATGGCCGTGGCACTGACCAGACTGCGTGACGGTGAAGGAGACGCAGTCGTTTCAGCAGGCAGCACCGGTGCTCTTCTGACCGGAGCTACGCTTACGGTAAAACGGATCCACGGGATACGCCGGGCAGCTCTTGCACCGGTCCTTCCCGCCGGCGAGCACGGTGTTATGCTGATCGACTGCGGCGCAAATGTAGACTGTACTGCGGAATATCTTCTGCAGTTTGCCTATATGGGATCATTCTATGCAAGCCGTCTGATGAATTGCAGTAATCCACGCGTCGGTCTGCTGAATATCGGTACAGAGAGTACAAAGGGCGGAGAACTGCAGCACCAGGCATATGAATTGCTAGAAAAAGCGGGGCAGGAGGGCCGTATCAACTTTGTCGGGAATATAGAAGGTACCGGCGTATTCTCGGGTGAGGCGGATGTTGTCGTTACAGATGGGTTCAGCGGAAACATTCTTCTCAAATCAACCGAAGGCGTCATCAAATTCATGATGAAAGAGCTCAAGGATGTATTCTATGGTTCCTTTGTCAACAAACTGGCCGCATCTTTGCTGAAAAGCGATCTCAGTACGATGAAGAAAAAACTCGATGTAAATGAAGTCGGCGGTACAGCCCTTATCGGTATTTCCAAACCAGTGATAAAGGCACATGGATCTTCGAATGCATCAAGCATTTTCGCCGCGATCAGACAGGCTGTATCGTTCCGCAACTCAGGCATCATCGAGGAAATTGAAAAGAATATCGACTATATGAAAGTCAGACAGGATGCATGAACAGAATCGAAAGGATCATCGGGTACGAGTTTAAAAACAAGGCGCTTCTGGAACAGGCGTTCACACATAGTTCCTATGCGCATGATAAAAATACCGAAAGCTATGAACGACTTGAATTTCTGGGAGATTCAGTACTTGGCTTTGTAACGGCCGGATTTCTTTTTGATTCACGGCCGGTTCTTGATGAAGGGATCATGAGCCGGACCCGTTCTGAACTCGTCTGTGAACAGTCTCTGTATCAGGTCGCATGCAGGCTTGGTTTTGGAGAACTCCTGCAGCTTTCCCGCGGTGAAGAACTCAGCGGAGGCAGATCACGCGTTTCGATCCTTGCTGACAGCGTGGAAGCTCTGATCGCAGCGATTTATCTGGACGGAGGAATCGAAAATGCCAAAGAATTCATCTTCCGTTTTCTTCTTCCGGAAACCATCGATCTGCATGAAGGTCGTCTATACGACTTTAAATCAGCCCTGCAGGAACTCGTACAAAAGAACACCGAAGGCAGAATCGAATATCGTCTTGTAAACGAAACCGGGCCGGATCATGACAAGCGATTTGTTTTCTGCGTTCTTGTCAACGGTGCGTTGTGCGGAGAGGGCGAAGGCCGGACAAAAAAGGAAGCGGAACAGAAAGCCGCAGCTGCAGCACTGAAGAAATTAAACGAATGAGCGCAAAACAAAGGATCTTTCCGGTATTTGTTCCTCATTACGGATGTCCGCATCAGTGCGTCTTCTGTGATCAGAAGTCAATCTCAGGACAGTTTGAACCGATCACACCGGATTCTGTACGTTCAAAGATTGAGAAGATGCGCCAGGGAATAAAAAGAAAAGAACAGATGCAGCTCGCTTTTTACGGCGGAAGCTTCACAGCGATCCCTGAGTCTCTTCAGAACGCATTCCTTGAAGCGGCAGTTCCATATATTGAGGATCAAACCTTTACATCGATTCGCGTTTCCACGAGACCGGACGCGATTGACAGACAGTGCCTTGAAAAGTTAAAACGGTATCATGTAGAGACGATCGAGCTCGGGGCGCAGTCGATGGATGAAGAGGTCCTGCTCCTTTCCGGAAGAGGACACACAGCTGAAGATGTAAGAATAGCCGCTTCCCTGATCCGGGACTTTGGTTTTGAACTGATCATTCAGATGATGACCGGTCTTCCCGGTGATACGATTTCGAAAACACTGAAGACTGCGCACAAAATCGCATCCTTACATCCTGATGGTGTGCGGATTTATCCGACAGTCATACTGCGTGACACTCCACTTTTTGAAAAGTGGAAAGCCGGAGTATACCGTGAGCATTCGATTGAAGAGGCAATCGAGTACTGTGCGGCGATCGTGCCTGTGTTTCAGCAGGAAGGCATACGGATCATTCGTATCGGTCTGAATCCTTCGGATGACCTGAGCTCCGGGGAAGCAGCGGGGGGAGCCTATCATCCTGCGCTTGGCGAACTGGTGATAAACAGGATGCGCTATACGGAAATGGCTGAGCTCCTCCGGAAGATTCCTCAGGACAGCGACGTAACGATCTGCGTTCCGGCTGCTCTTCTTTCGCAGTATACCGGTCAGCATCGCAGCAATGTGGAGAAACTGAAAGACTGTTTCCGGCTGAAGTCGCTCCGGATCAGACCTGTGAAAGACGATACGGTAACTGTTTATACCGAACCTTTTCAGAAGGGTAATTCATACTAACATTCAATAGAGGTACTGATTTGTATTTACGGGCTATCGAGATACAGGGATTCAAGTCATTCCCGGAGAAAACCAGGCTGACATTCGATAAGGATATCATTGCCATAGTCGGACCGAACGGGTCCGGTAAATCCAATATTTCCGATGCTGTGCTGTGGGTGCTCGGAGAGCAGAAAAGCAGAGCACTGCGGGGTACAAAGATGGAGGACGTGATTTTCGGCGGCACCGAAAAACGTTCTCCGCTTGGATTTGCGCAAGTATCTCTCATTCTGGACAATTCTTCGGGTTTCCTCAATTACGACTCGGATGAAGTTGTGCTTTCAAGACGCTATTACCGGAATGGAGAGAGCGAATACTCCATAAACAGAGAACCGGTCAGACTTAAGGACGTTAATTCCCTTCTTATGGATACAGGCCTTGGACGGGACGGTTATTCAAATATCGGTCAGGGAAGGATAGCGGACATTCTTTCGGATAAAAACACGGACAGAAGAGACATTTTTGAGGAAGCTGCCGGGATCTCACGTTTCCGTTACAGAAAAGATGAAGCGGTCAGTCAATTGAGGAAAACAGAGGAAAACCTTCTGAGGATCAATGATAAGATCGATGAACTGGAGTTACAGGTCGGACCGCTGAAACAACAGGCAGAAACCGCCCGTAAATATCTTGTACTTAGGGATGATCTTCGAATCAGGGAAGTATCTCTCTGGATGACCAACCTGGATAGACTCCGCGAACGCTCTGCTTCTGTAGAAGAGGAATACAGGCAGATTCGGCAGAATCTTGATGATGCTAAAAAGGAGATCGAAGCGCTTTACGCCTCTTCCACGAGTCTTCGAGACCGAATGAAGCAGAAAGAGTTGGAGGTCGAAGCGCAGAGAGAGAAAAAAGGCGTCATTTCCGGCACCGTTTCGGAACATGAGTCCAAACGCGCTGTTCTGCAGTCGGATATCCGTAACAGCGAGGAACGTATCCGCCGTCTTCTGGAAGACATTGACTCACAGGAAAAAAGAGCTGAGCAGATACAAAACAGCATCAGCGATTCCCGGGAGAGAGTAAAGCGGATTCAGGAAGAGCTTCTGACCAAAGAGAAGGAAAGCAGTGCCGCGTCGAATGTTATCGATGGCTGCAGACTCAAGCTTTCCGGAAGAGAAAGAATGCTCAATGACCTGAAGACCGAGTCGGACAGGGTCAAAGCGGAAATCATGAATACAGAAACGCGGATCGTACTCCTTACTGAAATGGAAAAGGAGTTTGAAGGGTTCGGCAAAGCTGTCAAAGAGGTGATGAAAGCCTCCGAGAGAGGGAGCCTGAACGGAATTCGCGGGCCGGTTGCGACTCTTCTGCGGACAGGCGATGAATATGCTCTTGCCATTGAAACTGCATTAGGCGGAGCTCTTCAGGATATTGTGACCCAAACGCAGAAGGACGGCAAGAATGCTCTTGAGATGCTTAAACGCAGTGATAAAGGAAGAGCGACAGTCCTTCCGATGGATATAACGAGAGGAAGCCTGATCCGCATACCGAAGGACATGCCGGCCGGTTTTATCGGCATCGCTTATGACCTGGTTTCTTTTTCCTCCGAATTTGAAGGAATTTTTATGAACCTTCTGGGCCGTATCCTTGTTGCGGAGACTCTGTCCGATGCGATACGCATCTCAAACCAGCTTGAACACAAAGTGAAAGTCGTTTCACTTGACGGTCAGGTTGTAAATACCGGAGGTTCCATGACCGGGGGCAGCGTTTCAAGGAATACCGGTTTTATATCCAGGAAAAATGAATTGGAGCGCCTGACTCTTTCTCTGGAAAAAGCACGCGGCTCGGAAGAAACGCTGAAGAAAAGACTGGACAGAATCCAGGAAGAGACCGAAGCATTGAAATATCGGCTGGAAGGAGCGCAGGAAGAACAAAGAGCAATCAATACAGCGATAACTTCTCTTCAATCGGAACAAAGCGCTGTAAACGATTCAATCAGACAGATGGAATCGTTTTATAAAAATCTGCACGCAGATCAGGAAGAAAGGGAAAAGACGATCGGCGGCATCCGTTCGGAAATCGAAGGTATTCATGCCGGAATCCGAAAAGAAGAGGAAGATATCGCTGCTCTTAATGCGCTTATATCTTCCATCGATGATAAAATACGGGAGCTGAACCGAAAGAGAGAAGAACTTGAGAGCAGTGAGGCTGCTGCAAACTCCGAAGCGCAGAGGATGAACGGAAAGATAATCGATCTTGAGCGCAGTCTTGCAAAAGCTGAACAGAAGAAAAACGCTTCCGAACTGGAAGAAAAACTGATCATCGACCGCTTGTGGGATACTTATGAACTCAATCATTCAGAAGCAGCCGCACTGCGGAGACCGGTTGAAAGCGTGCAGAAACTGACACGCGAGATCTCATCCGTACGGAATGAGATGAATGCTCTGGGAACTCCGAACATAGGAGCAATCGATGAATATGCACGAGTCAGTGAACGCTATGTATTTCTCTCTTCCCAGCGTGATGATGTCAGGAAGGCAAAGGCAGAGCTTAATGGCGTGATTGAAGAGCTTACAACCCGGATGCGCGTGATTTTTCTGGAAAAGTTTGAACAGATCAATTCTGCTTTTCAGCGTGTCTTTCAAGAACTCTTCGGCGGAGGAAAAGCAACGCTCCGGCTCGATGATGAAGAGGACGTTCTTGAATGCGGGATCTCAATTCATGTACAGCCGCCCGGAAAAGCACTCTCTACAATCAGTCTGCTTTCCGGCGGAGAGATGTCTTTTGTGGCAATCGCATTATACTTTGCAATCCTGCAGGTCCGTCCGACTCCATTCTGCATCATGGACGAAATCGATGCTGCATTGGATGAATCCAACGTTGACCGTTTTTCAGACTATCTTCTGAGAATGTCTGACAAGACCCAGTTTCTTGTGATCACTCACAGGCGCGGGACGATGGAGGCCGCCGATATGCTCTACGGTGTAACGATGCAGGAAAAAGGCGTTTCCATGGTGATACCTATGGAAATCGAAGAAGCACAAAAAATAACAGAGGATTGAATGATGTCTATTTTCGATAAAATATTTTCCGGTCTCTCAAAAACAAAAGCGAATCTGGCGGAATTAGAAGAACTCTTTCAGAATTACGCTCCGGATAATGAAGATTTCTATGATGATCTGGAAGAACTCCTGATTGTATCCGATGTCGGAGCTTCCGTTGCAGAAAAAGTTGTTTTTGAGATGAAAAAAAAGACCTGGGAACGACGTTTTCGTAAAGGAAACGAAGCCAGGGAGGGATTGATCGAGATCCTTACAAAGATACTGAGTTCCGGAGATGCCGGTCTCCATCTGGAAACGAAACCTTCTGTGATTCTTGTCGTAGGCGTCAACGGGGTCGGAAAGACTACTACGATCGGAAAACTGGCCTCTTTATTCCGGACGCAGGGGAAAAAAGTACTTCTGTGCGCAGCCGATACCTTTCGGGCGGCAGCTGCGGAACAGCTGGAGATCTGGGCAGATCGCTCTGGAGCAGAGATCGTACGGCATGAAGAGGGAAGTGATCCCGCGGCTGTGGTTTTTGACGGGATCAATGCCGGAAAAGCCCGGAATGCAGATATTGTGATCGTAGATACGGCAGGAAGGCTCCATAATAAACAAAATCTGATGAATGAACTCGCCAAGATCCGGCGGGTCATAGACCGGGAACTCCCTGAGGCGGATGTGGAAACACTTATGGTGCTGGATGCTACGACCGGGCAGAACGGCCTGATCCAGGCAAAGCAGTTTCTCGACACTGCAGGACTTACAGGAATCGTACTCACGAAACTGGACGGGACGGCAAAAGGCGGAATTGTCTTTGCCATCTCAGATGAACTGAAGCTTCCGGTCAAATTTGTCGGTGTAGGGGAAGGGGTCGACGATCTGATCCCCTTTGACGGGAAAACATTTGCAGAGGCGTTGTTCAAATGATGGATCTTATTCTGGCAAGCAATAATACTCATAAATTTCGTGAATTTTCAGAAATACTTCTTCATGCGGATACAAACCTTATTCTACAGAGGGACGCCGGATTTCTGCAGGAAGTTGATGAGACCGGAAAAAGCTTTGCAGAGAACGCTTTTCTGAAGGCAAATGCCGTTACAAAATATACCGGACGTGCCGCGATCGCTGATGATTCCGGAATCTGTGTAGATGCCCTTGATGGAGGCCCGGGGATCTATTCAGCCAGATTCGGGACAGGGATCGCCCGGAGCGATGAAGAGAGAATGCTTCTTCTGCTTAAGACGATGGAAGGAAAAACCGATCGTCATGCAAGATATGTCTGCAGCATCTGCTGTACATTTCCGAACGGTGACCTTCTGCAAACGGAGTGCACCTGTGAAGGAGAGATTCTTTATGCACCGATAGGGTCCGGCGGATTCGGATACGATCCGATATTCCGTCCCGAAGGCTTCTCTGTCAGTATGGCACAGCTCTCACCGGAAGAGAAGAATGCGATCTCGCACAGAGGAAAGGCTCTGCGGGAGTTCCTGCAGATATATGAGAGGTATATGTATGATCACAAGTAAGCAACGCTCACAACTGAAATCGATAGCCCAGAATCTGGAAACAATCGTTCAGATAGGAAAGGGCGGAATAACTGATGCTGTTGTTGCATCGGTCGATGATGCACTTACAGCCAGAGAAATTATCAAGGGAAAGGTCCTCGAGAATGCGATGCTGACACCGCGGGAGGCTTGTGAGATTCTGGCAGAACGGTGCAAGGCGGAGCCGGTGCAGGTGATAGGAACAAAATTTGTTCTCTTTCGAAGGAACACAAAGACACCGGTTATCGTTTTCAAAAAAGAGAAAACCGCCCGCTGATTAAGCTGGATCAGATCATGTTTAAACAATACAGAACGGATCGTGAGCTTTCAGAACTCAGGTTGAAAGCCTACTCTTTCCTTGATGAAAAGAGGATCGCCCATGTAGACGGCTGTGAGCGTGAAGCCGTCCGTCTTGCTGAAAGATACGGGGCTGATGTCAGTCAGGCTGCCACCGCAGCGATTCTGCATGATATCACGAAAAAACTGGATCTTCCAAATCAGTTGATATTATGCAAAAGGTATGGTATTATTTGCGACAAGTTTGAAATGAAAAATGCAAGTCTCCTGCATGCGAAGACCGGTGCCTGGAAAGCACGTGAGCTTTTTGAAATAGAACAGCCTGTATTCGATGCTATTCTTTGGCATACCACAGGAAAGCCGGATATGAGCCTTCTGGAAAAAATCATTTACCTTGCCGATTATATCGAACCGACTCGACGGTTCGAAGGAATAACTCTTCTGCGTGAAAGGGCTTATGAAGCTCTTGATTCCGCTATGGCTCTTGGCCTGAAGATGAGTATCGAAGATATTCGCACACACGGTTACACGCTTCATCCTGTTACTGCAGAAGCATATGAGTTTTACAAGGAGAAAAACGATGCCTGAACAAACCTATCTGTCCCCGGAGCAGATCGCAGCCATTGCGGTGCATGCGCTGGACGAAAAAAAGGCCAGGGATATCCGTGTGCTCCATACCGCAGAACAGACGGTCCTTGCTGATTATTTCGTGATTTGCAACGGCACCTCATCCACACATATCAAAGCTCTTGTGGATGAAGTGGACCATCAGCTTTCAGAGGCAGGAGAGCCTCCGGTGCGCAGGGAAGGGATGCGTTCTGATATCTGGGTGCTGATGGATTTCGGCAGTGTGATCGTCCACATTTTCACGGACGAAGCCAGAAAATTCTATAATCTCGAGCGGCTTTGGAGCGATTCGGAAGAGGTGGAGCTCTCATCCCTTCCAAGCCCCTGATTACAGGGGCTTTCCGGATCAACTTCATTCAGAGAAAGGGATTGTTTATGAAATACGATTTTGCCTCAATAGAAAAGAAATGGCAGGACAGATGGGAAGAGAGCAAACCCTATGCGGCTGTTACCGGTGACTCGAAGCCGAAATTCTACGGACTCATTGAATTCCCGTATCCCAGTGCTGCCGGACTCCATGTGGGACATCCCCGTCCTTTTACCGCAATGGACATTGTTACGAGAAAAAAGCGCATGGACGGCTACAATGTCATTTTTCCCATCGGATACGATGCATTCGGACTTCCCACGGAAAACTTTGCCATAAAGAATCATATCCACCCGTCCATCGTAACCAGGGACAATATTGCCAATTTTACCCGGCAGCTCAAAATGCTCGGTTACGGCTTTGACTGGGATCGCTGTGTAAATACGTCGGATCCGCAGTATTATAAATGGACACAGTGGATCTTCCTGCAGATGTTCAAACATGATCTTGCCTATAAAGCGACCATGCCGATCAACTGGTGTACCAGCTGTAAAGTTGGCTTGGCTAATGAAGAAGTAGTCGACGGCGTCTGTGAACGCTGCGGAGGAGAAGTCGTCCGTAAGGAAAAGAGCCAGTGGATGCTCCGTATCACGAAATACGCTGACCGCCTGATCGACGATCTGGATGATCTGGATTATATTGAGCGCGTAAAGGTACAGCAAAAAAACTGGATCGGACGGTCGTCCGGTGTGGAAGTCGACTTCAAAGTCACCACCGGTGATACGATTACAGTTTTCACGACTCGTGCCGATACGCTTTATGGTGTAACCTATATGGTTATCTCTCCGGAACATCCGATTCTCAATGAATGGAAAGACCGTATAGCGAACTGGGATGAAGTTGCAGCATATCAGTTGGCCGCATCGAAGAAATCCGACTTCGAAAGAGGCGAGCTGAACAAGGAGAAGACCGGTGTCTGTCTGCAGGGGATACGCGCAGTCAATCCTGCAAACAATTCCAGTGTTCCGATATTTATCTCGGACTATGTTCTTATGGGATACGGCACCGGATGTGTTATGGGTGTGCCGGCCCATGACCAGCGCGACTGGGAATTCGCCATGAAATTCGGCCTTCCGATCATTGAAGTGGTCAAGGGCGGCGATATCACAAAAGAGGCATATGTGGCCAAGGAAGACGGGATTATGGTCAATTCCGGATTCATGGACGGTATGACTGTCCGGGAAGCGATCCCCGCTATGAGACAGTATGCGCTGGAACACGGATTCGGCAAAGAAAAAATAAACTACAAACTGCGCGACTGGGTGTTTTCCCGCCAGCGTTACTGGGGCGAACCGATTCCGCTCGTTCACTGTGAAAAGTGCGGTTGGGTCCCTCTTGATGAGAGTGAACTCCCGCTTGTTCTTCCCAATGTAGAGAGCTATGAACCGACTGATGACGGTGAAAGCCCGCTTGCCAAAATGACCGATTGGGTGAAGACTGTCTGCCCGAAATGCTGGGGACCCGCCGAGCGAGAGACCGATACCATGCCGAACTGGGCCGGCTCATGCTGGTACTATCTTCGCTATATGGATCCGAATAACGATGAGGCGCCTGTTTCCAGAGAGGCTGAAGAATACTGGGGCCCTGTCGACTGGTATAACGGCGGCATGGAGCACACGACACTCCATCTGCTTTACAGTCGTTTCTGGCATAAATTCCTTTATGATATCGGTGTCGTACACACAAAGGAGCCATATCAGAAGCGGACGTCACATGGAATGATCCTGGGGAGAAATCCGCACTATATAGGTTATGCCGAAACAGAGGAGGAGAAACAGGCCCTGATCGATCATTACGGCAATGAAGCTCTCCGTACCTCCGTGAAAATGTCAAAGTCTCTCGGCAATGTTGTCAATCCCGACGATGTGATTCGTGAGTACGGGACGGATACGATGCGTGTATACATCATGTTCATCGGTGATTTTGAAAAAACAGCTGTCTGGTCTGACGAAGCAGTAAAGGGCTCTAAGCGTTTCTTGGAACGCTGCTGGAATCTGCTGGAGATGGCAAAGGACAGTTATGAAATCAGTCCTCAGAACGAAGCTCTGATCCACAAGACGATAAAGAAAGTCGGGGAAGATATTGACACTCTTAAGATGAACACAGCAATCGCTGCGCTGATGACGCTTGTCAATTCGTTCTATTCTAACGGGGTATCGAAAGGTGATCTTGGCTATCTGATCGTACTGCTCAGCCCATTTGCTCCGCATCTGGCTGAAGAAATGTGGGAGCAGTGCGGTTTTGCGGAAAAAACAGGAAGAATGGCTATGCAGAGTTCCTGGCCTGTCTATGATGAGAAGAAAACAATCGATCTCGTACGTCAGATGGCTGTTCAGATAAACGGAAAACTTCGTTCCACTATCACTGTTGATTCCGGTGCAGAAAAAGATGACATCATCCGTATAGCCTGTGAAGATGAGAAGATCCGGAAATATCTTCAGGGTATGGAAATCGTCAAAACTATAGTAGTTCCCAATAAGCTGATCAACCTGATCCTAAAGCCGAAAAGTAATAGTTGACAATCCACCCTGGACCCGTTATAATTCTATTGCTAAAAAGCCAAGTAGATTGGCCCTTTAAGCGCAATAGCGCAATGGAGGGAGGGATATAGATGTCTGAAATTTACGTCAAGGAAAACGAATCCTTGGACAGCGCATTGAAGCGTTTCAAACGCAGCTGTGCAAAGTCCGGCGTTCTCGCGGATCTTCGCAAGAAGGAGTATTACCAGAGCCCCAGCGTTAAGCGCCGCAAGAAATCCGAAGCCGCACGCAAAAACAAGAACAAACGTTATTATTAAAAGAAAAGAACAGCGCCATATGGCGCTGTTCTTCTTCATAAAGGCAGAAAAAAAAGAGAAGCAGATCATCAGGTCTGCTTCTCTTTTTTCTGGAGGCGCCACCCGGAGTTAAACCGGGAAATCGCGGCTTTGCTGTCCGCTGCCTTACCACTAGGCTTTGGCGCCAACAAAGTATACGGGATCTGCCCCAAGTTTCTGTATT
>JAEEGL011254071.1_pt1 | contig 26593 bp, 26 predicted proteins | sample 9134231 | NCBI WGS metagenome assembly JAEEGL01 (sample SAMN16246548, study PRJNA631951) | gut metagenome | biome: gut microbiome; feature: rumen; material: fiber-attached | host: Bos | place: Iran: Karaj | collected 2018-10 | reverse complement strand
GGAATACACGCCCGGTGCACCGCCTAAGGCCTCCACCTCAAGGCCCGTGTCGTCGGCGAAGCAGTCGACGTGGAACTTGTTCGTGACGAAGTCCGCCTTGATTTTGGCGTTGCCTTCGATGGTGTCGGCATCCTCGATGATGTCCTCGTGACAGCCGATGTCCTCAAGACTCAAGACCTCGTAGAGGCCTTCCATGATTTCGCGCATCTCGCGCAGCTTGTTTTTGTTATTCGTTGCAAAGACGATTTGTTTCATTTAATGATTCAAAATTTAAAGATTTAATATTCAAGATTAGATTCCCTATGGGAATGGAGTTATCAGTTAGGGTTTCCAACGGCGGCTTGTGACGGTTACATCTCGTATACGTTACTTGCCGCCGTAGTATCACTGTGATATGTACTCCATTCCCGAAGGGAATCTCCTATTATTAAGGTAAGCTCCAGTCAATAGGTTCAATACCGTGTTGTATCAAGTAATTATTCGTTTGCGAGAAATGATGGCAGCCGAAGAAGCCGCGGCTGGCCGAGAGGGGCGACGGATGCACCGACTTCAGAATCAGGTGCTTGAAAGGGTCTATCAATGCCTGTTTGGCGATGGCGTAGTTGCCCCAGAGGATGAAGACGAGATGCTCGCGTTGCTCGGAGAGGGCGCGGATGGCTGCGTCAGTGAACTGTTCCCAACCGTGGCGCGAGTGTGAGGCGGCCTGCCCGGCGCGCACCGTCAGCGAGGCGTTGAGCAGCAGCACCCCTTCCCTCGCCCACTTCTCAAGGTTGCCCGAACGCGCCATGGGCACACCGAGGTCGTCGTGCAGCTCCTTGAAGATGTTCTGCAGGCTGGGCGGGAACGGCACGCCGTCGGGCACCGAGAACGAGAGGCCATGCGCCTGGCCCGGGCCATGGTAGGGATCCTGTCCCAAGATGACCACCTTCACCTTATCAAAAGGTGTGAGGTTGAAGGCGTTGAAAATCAATGGTCCGGGGGGATATACGGCATATTGCCGTTTCTCGCTCACGAGGAACGACTTAAGGTCGGCAAAATACGGAGCTTCAAACTGCGGCCGTAGCACTTGGTACCAGCTCTCGTCGATATCGGGCTTTTTAACTTCCATAGTTATTACTCTTTCGGTCGGCCCTTCGACGGGCTCAGGGACCTCGGTTCTTCCTAGAAAATAGGTGCCTGAGCTTGTCGAAGGCCCGTTCTTTTTAAAAACTTCTGCAAAGATGGTAATAATTCGGGAAAAAATCCGTTATTTTGCAAATCAAATTTGATTTCTATGAAAAGAAAACTTGTCATCGCCCTGCTCATCGCCTTTGTTTCAGGCATCATCCTGGCCTCATGCAGCTCAAGCAAGAGTTGCCCGGCCTATGGCGAATCGCAAAAGTACATCAAGGAAACGCGCTATTAATAATAGGTGTTGGGAGGCATGGCCATGACTGCCCTCAGACAACCGCTTCTGCGCATCCTCATGCTCACGCTTTTCGGAGCGTGTGCTTTTTTATTGCCTGCGCAAAACATCGACATCCAGAGTGACGACGACAAGCCTCTGGAAGAACGGTTGGTCTACACACGGCAAAACACCTTCAACGTCGCCATCCACTCGCAAGGCTTCGGGGCGGGTTTCAAGATCGGGAAGATCAAGAGCATTCATGTCACACGAAATTGGGAGGCTTCGATTGTCTCGCTACACTCGCTCAAGGAGATCAAGACGGTGAACCTCTCGCAATACAACAGCAGGCCTTTCATCTACGGCAAGCTCAACAGCGTCTATGTAATCCGTTTTGGCTACGGCGAGGAACGTCGCATCTTCGGAAAGCCTTACTGGGGTGGCATCGAGACACGGTGGACCTACGAAGCAGGTGCGTCATTAGCCTTGGCCAAGCCCTATTACTATTACGTAGTCAGTTACCAGCCCAGCGGCACGGGAGGCTATATCGAGACCATTGAGGAACGCACCTACGAAGAGGGCATCGACATCCTAGGCAAGGCATCGTTCATCAAAGGCATTGGTGAGACCAAGCTATCACCTGGCGTGCATGCCTCGTTGGGTCTGAGCTTCGACATCGCCAAGTCGCGCACCACGGTGCAGGCCATCAATATCGACGTGAAGGCTGAATATCTACCGTTAGGCGTCTCCATCATGGACTCGGAGCGCGACAAAAAGCTGTTCGTCACCTTCATGCTTTCCTACAATTGGGGCTCTCGGTTCAATAAATACTGATAAAGAATCAGTTACATAGGCATAGTCTTTTTGGCCGAAAAAAAACCGAAAAAAAATACCTCATTTTACTTGCAGCATTTAAAAAAAGCGTATTTTTGCAGCCGATATCGGTGCCCAATGGTGTAATGGCAGCACAACTGACTCTGGATCAGTTAGTCTAGGTTCGAATCCTGGTTGGGCAACAAAAAAGAGAGACTCATAAGAGCCTCTCTTTTTTTGTAATCTCATAACTTACTAGTATCTCGTCACCAAGCGACTTGCCGACGAGATCTTTTGATTTGTTCCATCGGGAGAAACCATGTGGATGCCGTCGTCACTGACGTATACCAGTTTGCCATTGTCCAGCCATCCGTAACAAGCCTCTTGATAATCGTAGTGCAACACCTTTTGAACCCCGCCGTCAAGAGTGGCGAAACAAAGCGGCCCATGGCCGACGTGGCCCCATTCAAGAGGCGCCCCGTAGACAGCACAATCACGTAATGGGCTCATGCCGAGAAACTCAAATTGAGGCTCGTAAGCGTACTCCGACTTGTATTTGTCAAAGTCAATCTTATCGCTAAGGCAAACTCTTTTTCCTTCCTGGACATAGTAATAGTAGCTCTTGTCCTCATCTGCGCCTTCCACTACCACATCCTCTTGTTGGAACAACTCCTTATCTTCTTCTAACCTCATTGCCTTATTATCGGCACCACCTTCCACATCGAGGTCCTCTGACCTGCCATCAACTATCGTCAGCTTATTATAATTGTAGTACCGTTTGTCTAGAAACTCTGAAAATTCCTCATTGTAATTGTACACCATTCCAATCACCGGGACATTCGAATAACTTGACATCGGTGCCACTTCTCCTTCGAATACACAATCGCTCAGTTTCAGATTCCAATCTGCAATCATGACCGGGTTGGTATGACAATCGCCAATATTGTATTGTTTCAGATAGAGCTCATCACCTATTGAGACAGTATAATAAAAGATGCTATGGAAGACTTCGTGACCAACAAAGACACCGCTGACCACATAATCCTTTTCGTCAACGAAAGGAATGAAAGCATTCGTAAGTGAGTTGTAGAAAGTCACTTTCCCGTCATCGAAGATGGCCATGTCGCTTTCGCGAAGATCAGATGAGTTCTCCTTGACTGGGTTCAATGGCTTGCCGACAGGATTAAGATAGAACCTTTCGGCATCGGTGGCCAGCACGGAAGTGGTGCCATTGGGAGCGACAATCCTAACACTGGGAATGGTTTCATTAAAAAACTCTTTGTATGCAGGGTCGCTCTTCGGCCGGGGTTCCAAGCCAATATACACCAACGAGCCATCCGCCAACCATTCTGGCACTTGATTCAGAATGTAGGAATCCTTTAATATGGTTTGGTTTTGGCCATCATTGGTAGAAACACAATAGCAACCTCTCATCTCGTGGGGTGCACCTTGGGCAGAGAACACAATCTTCACGCCATCCGAACTCAGATTCTCGGGCTCGAAACGTAAAGCATCCAGATCTTGTTTGTCACTGAAAACAGCTTTAAAGTCGATTTTCTCGCTGAGGCAGACCTTGCCTTCTGGTGTTACATGATAGAACCTATGCTGCTCATCAAAGTAATGGTCCAGGATGGGTTTTGAGATACTCGCCGATTGATACTCTTCGGATGACCATCCCCCCGTCTTTCCTGAAACGATGTTAAAGGTCTCATAGTCGAAAGACTGGGTTCTCTCAAGAGGGCTGCACATTAAGATGAGGTTCTCCATGCTATCGTCTATCTCGAGATTGAAAGCACCAGTGCCTAGCATGACGTCTGTAATCTGGTCCAATTTCAGCTGCCAGTGGGCACACAATTGGGGTTGCGGGTCTGCTTCCGAAAGGTCAATGACCTTCAATGTCAAGTCCTGTTGTTTCGCTGCCGTATAGTACAGGTGGTTGTTGTGGTCAAACACAACATTGACCACGCTGTCTTTTTCGGCTTCATAAGGTATCAGTGTTTGGGCTGCATGATTGTAGAACTGCATTTGTCCTTGGTGGACGACCACCAAATCGACATCGGGCAGGTTCTTCGTGGCAACCACAGGATTGCCATCACAGCTCATCAGCCCAAACACTAAGACAGCCAATAGAAAGAAGAAAGTCTTTTTCATTTCAGCTGCTTCCAATAATCATTTTTAATAGGCAGTCACGAACCTATCGCCAGCCGTAAGCTTCGCGATGGTGCCGTCAGCGGCAGCCGTCTTAATTTCTCCTTCATCGGAGAAAACCAGCTTGCCATTTTCCAGCCATCCGCAGCAAGCATCATAGGCCAGGATCTTTTGGATCTTACCGTCGAACGTGGCAAAACAGAGCGGGCCACGACCGCCACGGCCCCATTCCATAATGGCAGCGTATGCCGCGCAATCCGCTTCGGGGCTGACGCCAATGACCTGGAATTCAGGTTCGCCATCCCATCCCTCGTATTTGCCTTCATGGAAATTGATCTTGTCGCTGATGCAGACCAAATGTTCAGGCAACTCTTCCTCACTATACATACCATAATCTTCCGGGCAGTAATAGTATTGCGTCTTCTCTCCACCCTCTTCAGTGGGCAGAGCAATGAAATGCACGTTGTCAATGAAAGCCTGATAGGCAATAAAGCTGTCATCCACGCCTTCGGGCCAACCGTCACTCATGATCTTTTCATCAATCAAATAGTATTTCTCATCCATGAAGCCCTTGCACATCTCGCCCATATTATACTCTATACCGACCACTGGAACATCTTCATAAAAGACCATCGATGCGTACTTCTCGCAACTTTCGTCGTAGCAGTCACTCAGCTTCAGTCCCCAGTCGATGATATTGACCGGAGCCGGTGCCTCTGCCGTAAGGTCGATCTTTCTGAGATAGAGTTCATCGTCGACTGAAACAGTGTAATAGAATTCATCTGCATAGCAGAAAACTCCGGTGACCACATGATCTTTTTCGGCGGCGAAAGGAACGAAAGCGTTTGTGGAGGAGTTGTAGAACGTCACTTTTCCGCCTTCGAAGACGGCCATGTCGCAGCCTTTAAGGGAGACGGCAGCATTAGACGGGTTTTCGTTGACAGGTTGTGAATTACTGCCGCAGCTCATCATTCCGAGTGCCGCGACAACCATGAGTAAAAAGATAGTTTTTTTCATTTTTTTAATTATTTAAGGTTAGTAATTTCTATGCATTGTTACGAACATTTTGCCATCCGAAATCTTCGTGATGGTGCCATCAGCGGTCACTGCTTTGATGCCTTCATTGTCGGAAAAGGCCAGTCGGCCATCGCTGAGCCAGCCATAATAGACGCTCTGGACATCGGTGCCTTCCAGAGCCATCTTCACCTTGCCGTCGACCGTGGCGAAGCAAAGCGGGCCACTTCCTCCTTTGGGACCCAATTCAGTATAATAGGCGTAGGCGATGCAATCGTGGGAAGGCGAGATGGAATACACTTCCAGTTTGTTTTCCTCCACCTCTGAATGGATGTCGAGGTCGAACCTTGACAGGTCCATCAGCTTCAATTCATTCATGAGTTTTTCCCGTTCGACCATCTCGTCGTCGGTGTTGTATTCTGCAGGCCAGTAGTCGGTTTTCATCCTGCTTTCGCTGTTGTAGTATTGGACGCCACTGAACACGCACAATTCTTCATATATGCCACAATCGATTCCGGTCAACAGGACACCATAGGGACTGTTGGTAGATTTGGCGGTCACATGACGCATCGACGCAACCATGCCGCAGCTTTCCGAGACGCAATCGCCCAGTTTCCGTTCCCAGTCGGTAATGATGGACGGATAGCTCGACATGCCATAGTTGAAGAAGACCTCTTTCAGATAGAGCTCGTCACCGATGGCCACCGTGTAATAGAAGTCTTCGGCACCATAATAGGCGCCGTTGACCACGTAGTCTTTTTCGGCCACGAAAGGAACAAAGGTGTTGGTGGTAGAGTTATAGAAGGTCACTTTGCCTTTGTCGAAGATGGCCATGTCGCAACCCATCAGAGAGGCTTGCTGTTCTTTCGGTTTCAACGTTGTGCCAAAAGGATTGACGCAGAACACCTCGGCATCAGAGACCAATGTCGAGACCGTGCCTTGGGGATTTATGATCTTGATGCAGCCACGGGTGGTGTTCCATTCGGGATCGTAGTCGGGGTCGCTCTCCGGGCGGGGTTCACGTCCGGCATAGACCATCGAGCCATCCTCAAACCATTGTGGGGCAAGATCATCCTTATAGGAATCCAATAGGGTTTGGTTCTGGCCATCGCTTGTAGCGACACAGTAGAAACCGCCGCTCTCTTCGAGTTCGCCTTTCACGGAATACACGACCTTCTTACCATCGGGGCTGATATTCACCGGACGGAAAGACTCTTCGTCCATCACCTCTTCAAAGGCATCAAACGCGGGCGCGAAGTCGATTTTGTCGTTGAGACAGGCCTTGCCTTCCGGTGTTAAATAATAGAACTGACCCTGCTCGACGTAGAAACGGTCGTCTCCGAAGCCTCCGATACTGGCTTCACAATACTCATCCCAACTCAAGCTCTTTGCTTCTCCGGTAGCAAGATTGTAGACAAAGGCAGTGGGGTCAAAACCATTGATTTCACTGCTGGCCATATAGAGGTTCTCCATGTTGTCGTCCATGAAGATGCCGAATCCGTGGCGCGAGATCCAATGGTGTTGTAACGACCTATACTGATCAGGCGTGAGCTCCCAGTTGGCACACAGCTTGGGCTGTGGATTGGCTTCCAGAAGGTCGATGGACTTCAGTTCCAGAACTTGCTGCCTGCCCGCGGCGTAATAGAGATGGTTGTCGTTGTCGAACGCAATGAAAACCACACTGTCGGTTTCGGCTTCATACGGCGTCAGTTTCTGGGTCGCATGGTTATAGAACTGCAGCTGCCCATGGTCGATAATGGCCATATCGACATCGGACTTGACATTTCTGTCAGGCTTGGCGTTGTTGTCGCAACCCATGAGTCCGAAGGCAACAACGGTAATAAGAACGAATAGTGTTTTTTTCATGTTTTTATGATTTTTAATGAGCTGCGGATTGTTTTGTCACAAAATCGTTGCAAAGAGCGATGATCTCGGTGCGGCCGTCAGGAAAGATGCGCTTGATGCAATGGGAACGATAATGCCAGCTGGCGTCGTTATCGGGGTCATCAGGCGAAAGGGGTGCTTCACCAACATACACCAAAGACCCATCTTCAAGCCACTCGGCAGTAAAGCCCGTGCAGTCGGTGTCTTCCAGCGGCATCTGGAGCTTACCATCAAGGCTAGAGACAGCCAGGATGCCATGTGCGAAATCGCCCCATTCCACAATAATCCTATAGAGTATCTTCGTGTTGTCGGGCGATGCGGAGATGAACTCAAACTCAGGACCTTGATAGTATTCGGGTGAAGAAGCATAGGAGGCGCAGTCAATCCGGTCGGTAAGAGACACATAGTCGCCGTCGTTGCCGTCTGTCATAAAATACTGGTCTTCCATTTGTTTTAGGCAGCTACGGAGTTCGTCGGCAGTGTTGGCATAATATTGGTTTTCGTCCGTCTGTTCTTCGTCATCAGAGATTTGCATGGACTGGTATTCTTCCTCCCAATTCCATGACCATTCGGTGATCTCGTCTGTTTCGATATTATAAAGTTTCTTGTTGGTGAACCAATAGCCATCCCAACTGAAGTTGTAACTCAGGCCCAATATGTTTCTTCCTTGGTAATAATCCAATGCTGATACCGTACCGTAGGTCTCGGTCACGCACTTTTCGTAGGGGATGCCCCAGTCGACAAGCTGTTGGGGCTGGGGGTCGGGCTGTCCGAGGTCGACGCAGTGCAACAATATCTTGGGGTTACGGGCCACGCAGTAATACACCTTATTGTTAGGCAAGAAAACACAGTTGACTACACTATCAGTCTCAGCCTCATAAGGCAGGAGCGTCTGTTCTTTGCTGTTGTAGAAAACGAGCTTGCCTTGATCGAGCATGGCCATGTCGCACTGAGAGAGGTCAGCAGGTTGGGAGACAATAGAATCCCCATAAACACTCACGTTAACGGTAACCTCCACGCTGTCGACATTCGTCGTGATGGTGTTCGGGTCGGGTTTGACGGTAATGTTGCAGCCGACGAGACCCATCGCCAGCATCACAAGCAGGAAATAAAGATGTCTTTTCATCATGCTATGATTTTCAGTGTTTCTCCTATAGTTTTATTTGTCCAGATGCATACGGATCCTGGAGGCCAGGATGTCGACCACCACGGGGCTTGAGCCGCGTGGCAGGATGATGTCGGCAGTGCGTTTGGTGGGCTCGATGAACTGCTGGTGCATAGGCTTCACGAAGGTCTGGTAATGGCGCAACACATCCTCCCAGGTGCGGCCGCGCTCGGCGATGTCGCGGCGGATGATGCGCATCAGGCGCTCGTCGCCGTCAGTATCCACAAATACCTTGATGTCCATGCGTTTGCGCAGCTCCTCGTTGACCAGTACCATGATACCTTCCACGATAATGACCTCGGTGGGATGCACATAGATGACCTCCTGCGAGCGGGCGCAGGTGACGTAGGTATAGATGGGCATCGGGATGGTCTCACCGTTTTTGAGGCGGTCAAGGTGATCGATAAGCAGGTCCCACTCGATGGCATCAGGGTGGTCGAAGTTGATCTGCTTCTTCTCCTCCGGCGTCTTGTCGCCGTTATCGAAGTAATAAGCGTCTTGCGAAATGACTGATACTGAGTTCTCTGGCAGCTGGCTGACCAGCTCCTTGACGACGGTGGTCTTCCCTGAGCCCGAGCCGCCTGCGATTCCTATGACTAACATAATCTCATGGTTTTAGATGGCACAAAGATACATTTATTTTCGTATTTTTGCGCAAAATAACAAAAACCATCATAAAATGAATTCCATTCTGAAGACACTGGGGGCTATTCTGTCCATTGGCACCCTTGCATTTTGCAGTTGCGGCACCAAGCTGCCGGAGCTTCCCGTTGCGGAGGTAAAGCCTTATTTCGCCGATGCTTTCAAGACCAAGGCCATCGACACGGCTTTCTATGAAGTGAAAGACGCACAAGACAAGAAGATCGGCACCGTCTTGTTCTCGTCGCCCTATTCCGACGCGGTGAAAGGCTTCAACGGTCCTACACCTTTATTAATAGCTCTAGATGCCGAAGGGCGCATCAAGAACGTTGTCCTGTTGGAGAACCAGGAGACGCCCGTCTATGCCCAACGCGTTGTGGATGGCGGCCTTTACGAAGCCTGGAACGGACTCACCGTCGAGGAAGCCCTCGGCAAGGACGTGGATGCCGTCAGCGGCGCCACCTTCACCTCCAACGGGGTGAAGAAGAGCCTCACCGCCCGTCTTCAGGCCTACCAGAAGCAACTGAAATAAGGCAAAACTGGTACGGTTTTTGTATTTTCATAAGGCATAATCATTAAAAACACAGCCTTATGAAGAAACTCATGTTATCCGTTTGCCTCCTGTTGGCCGTTGTCTTCACGGCTGAGGCACAGGTGCGTTCACCACATCCGCGCCACCGTCACCAACCCAGAAGAACTATAGTTCAGCCCCGTCAGCGGCATGCCCCTGACCGCATCTACAGCCCTGTAGGCGAGTTCCGTTTCCATGTATATGGCGAGTTGGGCTCCAACGACTTCAGCGCCGTTTTCATGCATGAGATCCCCTACCACTTCAGTGTGGGTGGCATGGCCGAATACCAAATCGGGCACATCACCAGCGTCGGCATCGGTGCCGAATACTATTCCAGCTATGGCGAGCACTGCCGCCTATTCGAGAACATGCAGCAGACCTATATCCACACGCTGCCCATCTATGCCAACTTGAAACTCTCGCTGCCCGACGCCCCCATCAGTCCCTTTGTTGAAGGACGCATCGGCTATTCGGTGCCCTTGGGCGAGGTGACCTGCAATGACCCTGAAGGCGTTTCTCATTATAAGTCGACAGGATTGTACACGGGCGGTGCCGTGGGCATCAAGATCTATCGTGTCAACCTCAGCTTCGGCGTGTCGGCCATCGATGTGGTCGACAGCGACCTCGGCTTCAACGGAGGACGCCAAGACGTCATCACCGACTACTACGTGAGACTGTCGTACGCATTCTAATCAATAAAACAATATGGGGAAACAGGTAGAGACGGCGTCACACCGTCTCTACGTTTTTTTATTCGTCGGAATCATCGTCTACTATGACGTTGCACGCAACGTCTCTACCTTCCAGGACGATGACGATTTCACCTTTTATCTCTTTCTTTGAGAAATGTTCTATCACCTCTGCCAGGGTGCCTCGAGCGTTTTCTTCATGGATCTTGGTCAGCTCGCGTGAGACGCAGACCCTGCGTTCGAGGCCACACACCTCGGCCAGCTGCTGCAAGGTCTTCAGCAGACGGAACGGTGATTCGTAAAGGATGGTGGTATAAGGATAGGCGGCCACGGCCTGCAACTTGGTCTGCCGGCCTTTCTTATGCGGCAGGAAACCCTCGAAGATGAACTTCTCAGCTGGCAGTCCCGAGTTGACCAAGGCAGGGACAAAAGCCGTGGGGCCCGGCAGGCACTCTACCTCGATGCCGCGCTTGACACACTCGCGCACCAGCAGGAAACCCGGGTCGGAGATGGCTGGCGTGCCCGCGTCAGTGACCAACGCCAAGGTCTCGCCCGCTTGGATGCGGTCGGCGACATGCTCTACCACCTGATGCTCGTTGCGGATATGGAAGGCCGTCATCGGCTTGCTGATGTCGAGATGACGAAGCAGGTTGCCCGAAGTGCGCGTGTCCTCAGCCAGGATGCCGTCCACCTCCTTCAGGATGCGGATGGCCCGCAATGTGATGTCCTCCAAATTGCCGATGGGCGTAGGTACGAGATAGAGTTTCGACATGGTCGTGATTATTCAAACTTACGGGAGACCAACTCTTTGAGCTTCTTGTAAGCCTCGTTGCTGCTGTTCCACTGCAACTCAATCTTCAACTCATTCAAGTAGATCATGGCGCCATTCAATGTCTTCAAGTCGTTGAGGTTGTCGACGGACTTATTGTACTTCTCCATGCTTCCACCAAACAGCTCATTGACAAACAAGAACTTATCATTGATACCAATGACCGATTTCAGGTCACGCACGGGGTTTTGTTGCAATTTGGCAGCCAACGAGTTGTCCTCACCCATCATTTTTTCGCCTAACACCTCGGGCGTCGACAATTCGAAACCGGCATCGTCGTGCTCGAAGAAACCTGACACCGAGCCTGTCTCTGGCCTTGCTATCTCCTCGTCAATGACGACGGTGCGCTCGTCTTCCATCACAGGCATCTCCAACGGGTTGTCGTGCACCAAGTCGTCGCCATGCACGCGGTCACGTTCCGGGATTTCATCTTCGGGAACGGCTTCCATCACATGGACCACCTTGCCGTCGTTCTCTATTGTGGTTTCGGGCGTCTTCTCCTCCTCGGGAACCTGCTCGAAACGGAAAAAGAAACCGTATTCATCGCCCAAAGGCTTCTCTTCGGGCTCAACAGGTTGTTCTTTTACTGATTCAACGACTTGCGGCTTCTCTTCAACGGGAAGCTCCACCACCGGAGCCGGCTCTTCAGCAGCAGTCTCCATCACTGGCGCAGGCTCTTCCACAGAAGTAGGCTCTTCCTCTTGAGCCGCTTCGGGCGTGTCGTGAGATGGTTCGCCAAAGAGTCCCAAAAAGTCGTTGGCGTCGAAAGGAAGGTCCTCGTCGTTGACCTCTTCGCCCAAATTGATGGCACAAAGCTGGTCATAGAGGGTATGCGTGCGGTTCATCAGCACGTCAAGATCGAGGAGCTCGATGGGTTTTTCGTTTCTTAAGAGGTAGTTGATTTGTTGGTATAACAAGCTGATTTCCTGCTTAATAGAAATCAATTGTTCTTTTTGGCTTTCGAATTTGTCGTTCATAAAAGATTTATGTCTAATTTTGGGTGCTAAATTACAAATATTCCTATAATCTGAACCATGTTTCTCGAAAAAGATTCTCACAATAGGTCGCAAGGCTGGATTGAAGTGATTTGCGGCTCCATGTTTTCGGGCAAAACCGAAGAGTTGATCCGACGTTTGAAGCGCGCAAGGATTGCCAAGCTGAAGGTGGAGATTTTCAAGCCGGGTGTCGACACGCGCTACAGCGAGGAGGATGTGGTGTCGCACAACGCCACGGCTTTGCACTCCATCCCTGTGGAGAGTGCCAGTGAGATCCTGTTCTATGCCAACGATGTCGACGTCATCGGCATCGACGAGGCACAATTCCTTGACGATGAGTTACCCAATGTGTGCCAGCAGTTGGCCAACCAAGGCGTACGCGTCATCATCGCCGGACTTGACATGGACTTCTTGGGCAACCCCTTCGGTCCCATGCCCAAGTTGATGGCCATCGCCGAAGACGTTACCAAGGTACACGCCATCTGCGTGCGCTGCGGTAGTCCGGCGCAATTCTCGCACCGCACCATCGCGGGCGACAAACTGGTGGTTTTAGGAGAAACGGAAAGTTACGAGCCGTTATGCAGGGCTTGCTATCTCAAGGCTCGTGAAGAACGGGAGCAGAATCAATAGATTCCCTTCGGGAATGGAGTTATCAGTTAGAGTTTCCAACGGCGGCTTGTGACGGTTACATCTCGTAAACGTTACTTGCCGCCGTAGTGTAAAAGTGAAAAGCACTCCATTCCCGAAGGGAATCTCGATCACTTACCCCTACCTTGGATAACGATTAAGACCGTGTAAATCAAGATTTTAATATCCAGAGCAAGGCTCACATTTTCGATATAAAGCACATCATACTTTAGACGCTCGACCATCTCGTCGACGTTCTCGGCATAACCATATTTCACCTCGCCCCAGCTGGTTATGCCGGGCTTCACCTTCAGCAGCAGGCGATAGTACGGAGCTCTCTCCATGATCTTGTCGATGAAATACTGGCGTTCGGGACGATAGCCCACCAACGACATGTCGCCTTTGAGCACGGTCCAGAATTGTGGAATCTCGTCGAGGCGCACCTTACGCATGAACTTGCCGAACTTGGTGATGCGCGGGTCGTCGTCGCTCGACAGCTGCGGTGTGCCACTCGCCTCGGCGTCGACCCTCATGCTGCGGAACTTGGCCATCTTGAAAGGCTTACCCCCCTTGCCGATACGTTCCTGGGCATAGAAGACCGGCCCTTTCGAGGTGGCTTTCACGATGATGGCGCAAGCCAGAAACACAGGCGACAGGATGATGAGTGCCAAGGCCGAGGCCACGATATCGAAAGCCCTTTTGACTACCCTCTGCCACACGGGCATCAACTCAGGCGTGACCTGCACGAGTGGTGCCTGCCAGATGGCCGACTGCTTCACCGTGCCAAACACCAGGTCCTGCATGGCGGGGATGATCTTCACGTTGGCATCCGTGGTGTCGACCACCGAAAGCAGCACTTTCATCGTCTCCACCTCCGAACGTTCGATGGCGATGATGACTTCCTCCACGTTGTGTTCTTTCGCTATCTGCTCGATCTCACGATAAGAGCCCAAGCGCGGCAAGAACTCGGCCAGCTTGTATTCCGACTTATCGTACACGTTGAGAAAACCGATGACCCTTCTGCCCGAAGGCTTCACCTCCTCCTCAATCTCCTTGTAGATGGCGCAGGCGTTGTCGTTGCTGCCCACGATGAGCGTATTAAACCCGATCTTCTTGGCCCTAATCCGATAGATTACCGTCGTGGTAATGATAAGACGCGGGATGTAGGTGATGACAAACTGTAGGGTGAATAGTGTTATAAACGACTGATAATAAAACTTATAAGATTTATTATAGGTCTCCACGTCATCATCAAGGATGACCACAAAGAACAAGACGACCACGCCTATCAAGGTGACAAAAAACGTCTGCCCAAGTTCCTTGAGACGCGACTTATAGTACACCTTCTCGTAGGCACCCGTCACGGCATGAAGGATGAGCCAACCGATGGGGATGATAATGACACCCAGCCAGAAACTCGGGGTAACGAACGAATGGGTGATGCGGTCCCAATAGTCGATATAGAGGTCCTCGTGCGCCTTGCGGAAGAAATAGAACAGCGTCCACGCCAAGATGGAGGCAACCCAATCCGCGAAGAAATACAGTAAAGCCAGTCTCTTCTTGTTCATAGCTTACGATAGAGCAGTTTCAGGTTGTCGAAATAGTAGTAACGACGTTCGTCGATGGGATGGTATTCATTGCCATAGAGCAGGTCTTCTTGGGTGGTCAGGTCGGAAGTGAAGTAAACCTTAAAATAGGAAGCATCTACATTGTTGTTCATCGTAGGTCCGATGTTGATGTAAATCTTGTTCCAACGCTGGGGTTTGTCGTGAGCCTTGTCGGTTGGCGTCACCTTCACCAGGGGTAGGGTCTCCAGTTTATAGTCCTTGAAATACTGTACGCCGACGAAGAATGTGTCGTTGCAGTTGTAGTCCATCTCCAGCAGGCAGTACACGCCATTCATGTCTCTGTAGAAGTCGAATTCGTTGGCTGTGGCCAGAGTAAAATCGAGTGAGTCGGGAGGCAGCTCCACCTTGCCCGAATAGAAGGAATTGACAGAATGCCACGCCTCTGCCCCGCTGACGCGCAACATCGAGGTATCGCTCTCGGACTCGGGCAGCATCGTATTGGTATTCTCGAAATCTTCGATCCATGCCACATCGCATCCGTCACCTATGGGATAGTAGTTGAGCACGGGATTCAGGTTGACGATGCTGTCTTCCACAAGGTTGATGTCGACATATTCGCAACGTTTGTAAAAAGGATAGGAGGCCCTCGACGCAGAGATGCCGTTGTTGCAGATGCCGCCGAAAACGGTCACCTTGTGGCGCCCTTTTTTCAACACGGGAAATGTACTCGGAAGCTCGTAGCAGCCAATGATCTGATCGTCAACATAGACCCAGGCATCGGTGATTTTATGCGTGTTGGCGCCATAAACCGAATAGTCGCATTCCAAAGAGATGGAATCAATATGGATATAGGCGGGAACAGTCTGCGAGCCTTCAAATTTCTTGCACGAGGCCACGCTCAACGAAAGGAATGCGAAAACCGAAAGAAGAAAAAGGGTAAAGCTTCGATTCATGATGACATTATTTTATTAAGGAAACGAAAGAAACCGATGATTATTGCGACCTATTTGTATTATTTCTTCACCTTGGCGATGGACTCGTCGACAGCAGAGAGAATCCTATAGGCCAGCTTCAGCACGTTGATGCCGTCGTCGAGGCTGACGATGGGCACGGTGTTGTGTACGATGGCGTCGTAGAAGCTCTCCAGCTCGGTCTTAATCGCGTTGATGGGCTGTATCTCAGGCATCTGGAAAGTGATCTGCTTTTCGGTGCCATCGGCGAGGGTGAGGGTGGTCGACAGAGGGTTGCTGTCGTCCACCTCGTCGTTGATACGGAAGATCTCTGTCTTCTTGTCGAGGAAGTCGACGGTGATGTAGGCGTCTTTTTGAAAGATGCGGGTCTTGCGCATGTATTTCATCGAGAGACGCGAAGCAGTGAGGTTGGCCACGGTGCCATTCTCGAACTCTATGCGCACATTGGCGATGTCGGGCGTGGGGCTGACGATGCTGACGCCACTGGCGCTGATGTGGGCGATGGGCGACTTGACGATGGTGAGCAGGATGTCGAGGTCGTGCACCATCAGGTCGAGGACGACAGGCACGTCGGTACCGCGGGGGTTGAACTGGGCCAGACGGTGCGCCTCGATGAAGAGCGGCTCACCGATGAAAGGCTCTGCGGCGATGAAGGCCGGGTTAAAGCGCTCGACATGACCCACCTGCACCTTGACGCCTGCCTCGTCGGCCAGCTTCTTGAGGGCATTGGCCTCGTCGGGCGTGGCCACGATGGGCTTCTCGATGAAGACATGACGACGTTTCTGAAGGGCTTGCGAGGCACAAGCGAAGTGTCGGATGGTAGGCGTGACAATATCGACCACGTCGACAGCGTCGATAAGGGCGTCGATGGACTCAAAGCACTTCACGTCCATCTCGGCTTCCACCTGCTTGGCGGTATCGACTGCGGGGTCGAAGAAACCCACCAGTTCATATTGTTTGATCTGTTTGATGCAGTTGAGGTGGATTTTACCCAGATGTCCTGCACCTAAGACTCCGATTTTCAGCATAAGAGAAAAATTTCCGCAAAAATAGTCTTTTTATCATTCCATAGCGTCGGTTTTTAGCGTAATTTCGCGCCATGAACACCAACTTAGAAGACAACTACCGCCACAAAGGACTGCGAAAGCAACTCGTCGAGACGCTACGCGCCAAGGGCATCACCGACGAGGCCGTGTTGGCCGCCATCAATGAAGTGCCACGCCATGTGTTTCTCGACTCCTCTTTCGTCGAGCTCGCCTATCAAGACCAGGCCTTCCCCATCGGTTCGGGACAGACCATCTCGCAGCCTTCCACCGTGGCTTTTCAGACACAGCTCCTCAACGTCAAAAAAGGCATGAAAGTGCTAGAGATAGGCACGGGCTCAGGCTATCAAGCCTGCGTGTTGGCCGCCATGGGTGCCAAGGTGTTCAGCATCGAACGTCAACGTAACCTCTTTTTCAAGACCAAGGACATCCTTGAGCAGCTTCCCTTCCGCGTGAAGCCTTTCTTGGGTGACGGTTTCGAAGGCCTTCCCACCTACCAGCCTTTCGACCGCATCATCATCACGGCAGGCGCGCCGAACATCCCTGAGGCGCTTGTTCAACAAATGAAGCCCAACGGCATCATGGTCATCCCTATGGACAACGCCGAAGGCGAAGGACAGACCATGCTAAAGGTCACCAAATTAGAAGATGGCGCGCTAATAAAAGAGGAGTTCGGCGACTTTAAATTTGTGCCGATGCTAAAAGAGATTGGGAATGATTGAAAAAGGGAGGCGAGCCTCCCTTTTTCAATCACTTCTTGAACATGCCGCCCAAAAGCCCTCGGAAAATAGACTTTCCGAGTTGACGTCCGAAGGTCGTGGCCGTCGTGTTGATGGTCTTCTCGACGGCTTTCCTCGTGGTGGATTTCTTCGTGCGTGAGCTTGAAGACGACTTCGAGGAACGGGACTTTTCTTTTTCCTTGGCTTCGCGCTCCAAACGTTTCTCCTCTTCTTCGGCTTCGCGCTGCAGGCGTTTCTCCTCCTGCTTTTGCTGTTCGACGAGGAGTTCGTAAGCGCTCTCGCGGTCGAAGCTTTTGTCATAGATGCCATAGAGGCGCGAGTTACGGATCAAGGCGTTGCGTTGGCCTTCGGTGATGGGGCCGATCTGGCTCAGCGGGAACAGGATCTTGGCACGCTCAACGATGCAAGGGGCGCCTTTCTCGTCGAGGAACGACACCAAGGCCTCGCCGGTGCCGAGTTCGAGGATGGCCGCCTCGGTGTTGAAGTTGGGGTTGGTGCGGAAGGTCTGCGCCGCCGCCTTGACGGTCTTCTGGTCTTTGGGCGTATAGGCCCTCAAGCCATGCAGCACGCGGTTGCCCAGTTGTCCGGCGATGATCTCCGGGATGTCGCTCGGGCTCTGGGTGACGAAATAGACGCCCACGCCCTTGGAACGCACCAAACGTATGACCTGTTCGATCTTGTCAATCAAAGCTTTGGAGGTGTCCTTAAAGAGCATGTGGGCCTCGTCGAAGAAGAATACCAGTTTGGGCAACTCCAGGTCGCCGACTTCAGGCAGCTGTTCGTAGAGTTCGCTCAGCAGCCAAAGCAGGAAGGTGGAATAGAGTTTGGGATTGAGCATCAGCTTGTCGGCAGCCAACACGTTCATCACGCCACGACCGCCTTCGGTTTGAAGGAAGTCCAAGACATTGAACGAAGGCTCGCCGAAGAAGATCTCGCCGCCTTCGGCCTCGAGGGCCAGCAAGGCGCGTTGTATGGCGCCCACGCTCACCGACGACACCGTTCCATAGGTCGTGGTATACTCTCTGGCGTTTTTCGCCACATAGTCGAGCATCATGCGCAAGTCCTTCATATCGATGAGCAGCAAACCTTGGTCATCGGCGATCTTGAAGACGATGTTGAGGATGCCTGCCTGGGTCTCGTTGAGGTCGAGGAGACGGGCCAGCAGCTGTGGACCCATTTCCGAGATGGTGGCACGGAGGGGGTGTCCCTGTTCTCCATACACGTCGAAGAAACGTGTGGGGCAACCGTGGAACTGCGGGTCTTCGATGCCGAACTCGGGGCAGCGTTTCTCAATAAAGCTGCTCATCATGCCGGCCTGGCTGATACCCGAGAGGTCGCCTTTCATATCGGCCATGAAGCAAGGCACGCCGGCCTCGCAGAAGGTCTCGGCGAGCACCTGCAAAGTGACGGTCTTACCCGTACCCGTGGCGCCCGCTATCATTCCGTGACGGTTGGCCATTTTACCGATCATATAGATGGGGCCGTTGTCGCAATGTACGATGTAGAGTTGTCTATCTTCCGTATACATAATGCTTATATTTTATTAATTCTAAATCGAATATATTTGATTGTCAGGCCTTGGTCGAGCCACATCTGCTCGTAGAAGGTGCGGATGGTCTTCACCTCGAGGTTGTCGTCATTGCCATACAGGTCGTCGGTGGCATAGAGCAGCGGCAGTCCCTGAGGCTCCACCACCTCGTGAAGCGTGAACTCATACATGATGGGGCTGTCGGTCTTGAGGTTGAGGATGCCATCGGGGCGGACGATCTTACGGTAGCGCTCAAGGAACTCGGGCGAGGTGAGACGGTGACGTGCGTTGCGCGCGCCCTCGCCGGGATGCGGGTCAGGGAAGGTGACCCAGATCTCAGACACTTCGTCCTTGGCGAAGAAGTGCTCTATCTGGTCGATGCGGGCGCGCAAGAAAGCCACGTTCTTCAGGCCTTCCTCGTTGCTCTGCTTCAATCCGCGCCAGATACGCGCGCCTTTGATGTCGACACCTATATAGTTAATGTCGCGATGCGCGCGGGCCAGGCCTACGGTGTATTCACCCTTGCCGCAACCCAGCTCGAGCACGATGGGGTTTTCGTTATGGAAAAACTCCTCATGCCACCTACCCTGCAGCGGGAAGCCCTCGCCCATGATACGTTCGTAGCTGTATTCGAACAGGTTGGGGAAGGTCTTGTTCTCAGCGAATCGCTCTAGTTTGTTCTTTTTTGACATTGTTTGTATATCCTATCGCCCCTACGGGGCTCGCAGAAGACAAATCCCCTGCTTAATATCCTATGCCCCCCTACGGGGCTCATTTTAGTATCCAAGCCTTGTACTCGCCCTTGGCGTTAACCTCGCGCCAAGCGGCTTTGGCTTCCTCGTCGGTGGCATAACAACCCGCAGCGACATACCATTGTTTGCGATGCGGCTCGTAGAAAGCATCGGTATAACCTTTTGCCTTCATTGTGTTCACCATGTTTTCCGCGTTCGTCTCCAAGTCAAAACACCCTACGATGACACGGATATAAGACTCGGGATGCATCTCTGTCGGCACTTCGGAGCCAGCGTCTTCCGTCACCTCGGGTTCGGCAGGCTTCCATGTCGCCTCGTATTGTTTCAACACGTCGTCCCAATCCATATTGTAGGTGGGCAGCACATATTGTCCAGGCTTGATGTCGATGGTACGGTGCGACGTTCTATGGAACAGCGTCTTCAAGTCGATGACCTTGAAATACTGCAGACCAAACACAACGCCGGCAGCCAACAAGAGCCCCAATAAAACCCAGAGCCATCCGAGACGTCTTCTCGGCTCGTTCTCTTGCCTTGTCTCGTCCTTTTTGTGCACTTCTTTCTCGTCGACGGTGACGGGCGTGTTCTTGTCTTTCTGTTGCCGTTCAATCTCTACCTTGATTTCCTCTTTGGTCTTGGAACGCAGCACGGGTTCCGGGGTAAAGTCACACAAGCCAAAGGCATCGGCGTTGTAGTTCACCGATTTGTCGGGGGTAAAGACGAGGTCTCCCGCCCCATCGTTAAATAAGGTGCCGATACTGTTCAGCGTCACCTTCTTTCCTGCCTTGAGGCTATTGAAACAATCAGATACAAACATGGCCAGCAGACGACGGGCTTCGTCTACAGGAATGTTGTTCTTCTCTGATATATAGTTGATAACCAAATCATTATCCTCGCGCAGATTACCGTCAAATTCAATCAAGCTGGAGGGGGCAGCAAAGTAATTCGCCACAGGGTTCACCTTGGCCGAGACCGACTTCTTGACGAAAGCGCCCAAGCCCGGCACCACCACGGTGTCGCGAACAAAAAGCAGGTCTGATATGGCTTCGGCGATGGTGATCATCATTCAATGTTTTGGTTTTGAGCAAATTGCTCGGCCTTGAAGAGGTCGTTGGGCGTATCGATGGAGACGTTTTGTGACGAAGTCACAGCCAGATGGACAGAGATGCCGTTTTCGATCCAACGCAATTGTTCGAGCGACTCGGCCAATTCCAAGGCCGTCGGCTGCATGGCTGCGATTTGCCGTAAGGTAGCCGCCTTATAGGCGTAGATGCCAATATGCTGGTAAAAGACACCCTTACTGAGCCATTCCTCCCTTGCCATATTTCGCATGAACGGGATGGGGTTACGACTGAAATACAAGGCTTTAAACCCTTTGTCCATGACCACTTTCACCGTGTTGGGGCTGAACAATTCGTCCTCGTCCTCGATGGTCTTCACCAATGACGCAATTTGTATGTCGTTTTTTGAGATCAAGTCGACAAGCTGGTTGATTTGCCTCGGTTCGATGAAAGGCTCGTCGCCCTGGATATTCACCACGGCATCGTAGGGTTTGTCCAGCATATCCAAAGCTTCGCGGCAACGGTCAGTACCGCTCTGGTGGTTGGGATCGGTAAGCACATATTGCCCGCCGAAGCTCAGCACCTCATCGGCGATACGCATGTCATCTGTTGCCACCACTACGGCATCCAGTTTTGACTTCCAAGCCTGTTCGCACACACGCCGGATCATCGTCTTGCCTTTGATCATGGCCAAAGGCTTGCCGGGAAAACGTGTCGAGGCGTAACGCGAGGGTATGATTCCTACGACTTTCATATTCAGAACAATCCATTAAGTGAGGCTTCGATACGGTCGACCACGGTGCTCAGGTCCTCGGGGTTCTCGAGGTCGATATTGTCGGTGTCGATGATGAGCAGTTTGCCGTCATGATACTCGCTGATCCACTTCTCATAGCGTTCGTTAAGGTTGGTGAGGTAGCTGATGCTGATGCTCTGCTCAAACTCACGGTTGCGCTTGGCGATATGACGGATGAGCGTAGGCACCGAGGCACGGAGGTAGATGAGCAGGTCGGGCGGCTGCAAGAACTTGGTCATCAGCTCGAAGAGCGACTGGTAGTTCTCAAAGTCGCGCGTCTCCATCAAGCCCATCGAATAGAGGTTGGCCGCGAAGATGTGGGCGTCCTCGTAGATGGTGCGGTCCTGGATGACGTCTTCGCCGCTCTTGCGGATGTCCATCACCTGGCGGAAACGGCTATTGAGGAAAAAGATCTGGATGTTGAACGACCAGCGTTGCATATCCTCATAAAAGCTGTCGAGATAGGGATTGTGCTCAACCTCCTCATAATGAGGCTTCCAGTTGAAATGTTTGGCCAGGAGCCCCGTGAGGGTCGTCTTACCTGAGCCTATGTTGCCTGCTACTGCGATATGCATAGTGCTAAGATTTTATTGGGTGAAAGAAGTGGCTAAAATAAGGAAAAGTCGGCAAAGTGCAGTCATTTTTTTTCAAAAAAGCACAAATAACACGGCCGATATGCCACAATAAACTATAAGTCAATAATTTAATTATTTCGGTGCTTTGATGAGCAGGTAGATTCCCAGTACACAGAAGATGAGATTGGGGATCCATGCTGCAAGCATAGGCGACAGCCCGCCCGAGATGGCGAACGACTTGGAGACCTGCATAAAGAGGATGTAGGCGAAGGCTATGGTGATGCCGATGCCAAGGTGCATGCCGATGCCACCTCTCACCTTACGGCTCGAAAGTGCGGCACCGATAAGGGTGAGGATGAGTACCGCCGCCGGGGCCGACATGCGCTGGTGCATCTCCACTTCATAGGCCTTCACGCCCTCCGAGCCTTTCTCTTTCATGGACCGGATGTGGTCGCGCAACTCAAAGAAATTCATCTCATCGAAGTCCTCCTTGATCTTGTAAAGGTCGGTAGGCACAAGGTTAATGATGGTGTCGTAGTTGCGCCCTTTCTCCAGCCGCTCCTCTTCCCCGTCGATATGACGGATGGCATACGGGTCAAAATACCAGCTGTTGGGACCGAGCGTGTCGTGATAAAGGACGTCCGCCACCGCCTTGTATTTCAGCTCGCTGCCGTCATATTTCTCCCATGAGAACTTATAGCCAAACTGCTTGGCGATGTTAAAGCTCTCCACATAGATGAACTCGTCCTTGTCCATCACCACGTGGACGTTGCGCCCTGCGCTTTGGGTGAGTTTCTCCATATACTCGTCCTTGAACTGACGTCGTATCTCATTAGTCCTGGGAATCAGAAAGTTACCGAAATAGAGTGACATCAAAGCAATGATGGAGGCAGCAAACAAATAGGGCACGAGGAAACGCCAGAAACTGATGCCGCTGCTCAAGATAGCCACGATCTCGGTGCGTGCCGCCATTTTGGAGGTGAAGAACACCACGGCGATGAAAGCGAACAGATGGACAAAAAGGTTGATGTAATAAGGGATTGACATGACATAGTAGTCGACTACCACGCGCTGCCAAGGGGCATTGTGTTTCAGGAAGCTGTCGATGTTTTCGGACACGTCGAAGATGATGACCACCAAGAGTAGCATCGAGATGGCGAAGAAAAACGTCCCGATGTATTTCTTGAAGATATATGCATCAATCTTTCTCATTGTCAGCTATTTGTCACGGGCCCTTCGACAGGCTCAGGGACCCGGAATCATAATCTCCTGGTTACTTTTTGCAGCATCATGTCGCGCCATTCGGCAAAGTCGCCGGCAATGATGTGCTTGCGAGCCTCGCGCACCAGCCAGAGGTAGAAGCCGAGGTTGTGCAAGCTGGCGATCATGGGGCCGAGGATCTCGCCCGCGACGAAGAGATGACGCAGATAGGCCCTCGTATATTGTGTGTCGACGAAAGTTTCGCCGTTGGGGTCAACGGGTGAGAAGTCGGTCTTCCATTTCTCGTTCTTCAGGTTGATGATGCCTTCGGAGGTGAAAATCATGCCGTTACGCCCGTTGCGTGTGGGCATGACGCAGTCGAACATGTCGACACCACGCGAGATGCCTTCGAGAATGTTGGCAGGCGTACCCACGCCCATCAAGTAACGCGGCTTGTCCTTGGGCAGGATGGCGTTCACTAATTCAATCATCTCATACATCGTCTCGGTGGGCTCGCCCACAGCCAGGCCTCCGATAGCGTTGCCGACGGCGTTCTTCGAGGCGATGTATTCCGCCGACTGTTCGCGGAGGTCACGGTAGACGCAGCCTTGTACGATGGGAAACAGTGCCTGCTCGTAGCCGTATTTCGGCTCGGTGGCGTTGAACCGCTCGATGCATCGGTCGAGCCATCGGTGGGTGCGCTCCATTGAGGGTTTGGCATATTGGTAGTCAGCGGTGCCGGGCGTGCATTCATCGAAAGCCATCATGATGTCGGCACCGATGCTGCGTTGGATGTCCATCACGTTCTCAGGGGTAAACAGGTGGCGTGAGCCGTCGATGTGCGACTGGAAGGTGACACCCTCCTCTTTCATCTTACGAATGCCCGTGAGCGAAAACACCTGGAAACCACCGCTGTCGGTCAGGATGGGTCTGTCCCATCCGTTAAACTTATGGAGGCCTCCGGCAGCTTCAAGTACGTCCAAGCCCGGGCGCAGATAGAGATGGTAGGTGTTGCCCAAGATGATTTGTGCCTTCACCTCGTCGCGCACGTCGCGCAGATGGCAGGCCTTCACGGTGCCCGCCGTGCCAACAGGCATGAAGATCGGAGTCTCGATGGGGCCATGGTCGGTATTAAGAACACCCGCACGGGCGTTGCTTTTCGGGTCGTTGAAAACTATCGTGTATTTCATCCTCACTTTATTATCGTGCAAAAATAATACTTTTTCCGATGCAAGCCTTGAGATTCCCCTTTGGGGAATGGAGTTTTCGTCGTTTGTTTGTAGCGGCGGCAGGTAGAACTTGCTATACGTAGACTCTATATGCCGCCGCAGTTTACAAAACAAACCGTACTCCATTCCCTTGGGAATCTCAGTCGATTATTTCAACATTTTTTCTTCTCTTGTGCCACATTTTTTATTATCTTTGCAAACACTAAAATCCAATCACCGTGCAAATCAATTTCAACTATAACAACCTAAGTTTCATACTTTTAATCGTTTTCGGCGTCTGCCTCATCATCCAGCTCATCTACCATTGGGGCTTTTTCTCAAAGGTGGCATTCTATAAGAGGAGCGCGCGTCCTAAGCTCGACGAGGAATTGGAACCCGTCTCCATCGTACTCTGCGCCCGCGATGCCTACGAATACCTCATCGAGTTGATTCCCGCCTTACTCAAGCAAGATTATCCTGACTTTGAAATCGTGGTGGTGAACGACTGTTCCGACGACGAGACCGAGGAATACCTGAAAGACCTGGAGCGCAAGGAGTCGCGGGTGAAGCCCGTGCAGCTCAAGCAGCACCTCAACTTCTTTATCGGCAAGAAGTTCCCGCTCTCGATGGGCATCAAGTCGGCCCAAAACGACCTTATCGTCCTCACCGACTGCAACTGCATGCCCGTCAACGACCAGTGGCTGCGAAGCGTGGTGAACCGCTACAACAACCGCACGGAGATTGTCATCGGCTACAGCCCATACGTGCAGAAGAAAACCAGCCTCAACCGCATCATGCGATTCGACGCACTTCAAAACGGCCTGCTGTATCTCTCCGCGGCCTTGAGTCACCGTCCTTACATGGGTGTCGGCAAAAACCTTTCATACCGCAAAGAGCTGTTTTACAGAAACCAAGGATTCATCTCGCACTACAAGACCTCTGTCGGCGACGACGACCTGTTCATCAGCCAGGTGGCCACGAAGAAAAACACGGAAGTGCTGATTGATGCCGAAGACGCCATCCTCACCACTCCACCCAGTAGCTACCGCCTCTGGATGCGACAGAAGAGCCGCCGCTACTCCACCGTGTCGAAATACGACAGCCGCGCCCGCTTGATGCTGAGTCTGTTCTATGGCTCGCAGCTCTTGTTCTACGCGTCGTTCATCGCCTTGCTCGCCCTTTGCGCCCGACCCGCCTTCGTCATCACCAACGGCGCGGCGTTCTATATCCCTATCCTGGTCTTCTTTTTCCTCTTACGCTTTGGCACCCAGATGTTTATCTACCACAAAGCCTCGAAGCGCTTAGGCGAAAAAGGGCTGCTCCCAGGCTTGATCCTATACGATTTCCTGTTCGTCTTCCTCTCGCCTTGGCAGAGGCTGATGGGCAGAATGAATGTAGGCGTGGAATAAGGCTATCCCTTGATTTGAATCGCAAAGCCCTCGTCGATGAGCGGCTGCACCAGACGGCGCATCTCGTCGACGGTGAACTTTTGCAGTCCCTCCTCGGGCGTGGGGCGGTCGATGGTGTAGACCATGACCTCGCGCGGCCTCAGAAGGCGTACGATGTCCATCCAGCCGTTGAGCGCCTCGGGGCTTGACGAGTCGAAGTCCTTGCTTCTTAGGAACATAGTCTGCAAGATGAAGTCGCCGTGGAATTGTTTCAGTGCCTCCACCACGCGATGGATGTCATAACCTGGCGCAGGATGGTTGATCTTTTCAATGAGCGCGTTGGTCGGCGCGTCGATTTTCATCGTCGGGTTGTCGACCTTGCGCAGGGCTTGGAACACCTCGGGCTTGTGTACCAAGGTGGCGTTCGACAGGACTGTAATCTTCGACTGGGGATAGTATTGGTCGCGCAACCGGATCGTGTCGTCGATGATTTGAGGAAACTCTGGGTTGAGAGTCGGCTCACCGTCGCCGCTGAAGGTGATGGAGTCGATAGGCACGTCGATGGACTGGCAATACTGGAGCTTGGCTTCCAAGGCCTTGCGCACCCGCTCGGCGGAAGGCAACCGTGTGTCGTCACGGCCATCCTTGTTCCAGCCACATTCACAATAAATGCAGTCGAAAGAGCAAATTTTCCCCTTTTCCGGCAACAAATTGATACCCAGCGAGCTACCCAGCCTGCGGCTGTGGATGGGGCCGAAGACGACTTCTTCTCTAATCATGGTATTCTTTTTTTTCGCCTATGGCTTATGGCCTATAGCCTATGGCCTGCCTCAACCAACATAGGTGACTTCCACACCCATTGTTGAAGCAGGCCATTAGCCATTAGCCATCGGCCATCGTTACTTCGCGTACTGCACAGCGCGGGTCTCGCGGATCACTGTGATCTTGATCTGACCCGGATAGGTCATCTCGGTCTGGATCTGCTTCGAGAGGTCGTAGGCGATGCGGTCG
>JAEEGL010045598.1_pt1 | contig 26593 bp, 22 predicted proteins | sample 9134231 | NCBI WGS metagenome assembly JAEEGL01 (sample SAMN16246548, study PRJNA631951) | gut metagenome | biome: gut microbiome; feature: rumen; material: fiber-attached | host: Bos | place: Iran: Karaj | collected 2018-10 | reverse complement strand
TCGTATGCTATGTATATCAGTGTGCAGAATGAGCTGGCACGCGCCTTCAACGAGTTGAAGGAAGAGATGGCATGGAGACACTTCCATAAGCACCTCGACCAGCTCAATGAAGACCAAACCAAAGCAATCGGTGAAGCTGTTCCCGTACGTGTCAGTGAAGCAGAACCCGTTGAAAAGTAATAAAGGAGGAATTAACTATGGGTAAATTTAGAAAAGAAGGTAAAAAGGAAGTGCCACAAGTGAGCACCTCGTCATTGCCGGACATCGTTTACATGTTGATTTTCTTCTTTATGATCACCACTTCAATGCGTGATGTAGAACTGAAAGTCAAGACAGCTATGCCTAAGGCTACAGAAATCGCAAAGCTTGAAAAGAAAGCTTTGGTCAGCTCTGTCTACATCGGACCTCCGCGTGATGCAAAACTCGGTACCGAGTCACGTATCCAGCTGAACGACCAGTTCGCCCGTCCCGAGGACATCCCGGACTGGGTGCTCCAGGAACGTGAAGCTCGCAGCGAGGCCGACCGTCCTTTCCTCACTACCGCCCTCAAGGTTCACAAAGAAACCCGTATGGGTATCGTCACCGACGTGAAACAGGAACTTCGTAAAGTTGGTGCCTTCCGTATCAACTACACGACCCTCAAAGGTAGTGCATTGGAAAACTAAACGGATCATCGATCCAAACAAAAATGTAGGGCTGCCACAATGTGACAGCCCTGCTTTTTTGTGGGTGGTCCCACTAGGGCTTGAACCTAGGACCTACTGATTATGAGTCAGTTGCTCTAACCAACTGCGCTATGGGACCGCAATAGCCTTTCGGAATTGCGCTGCAAAGATACAACTTTTTTATCAGATTTCAAGATTTCAGATTTCAAAATTTCAGGATTGTTGGTATTGGCACAAAATATCATCCAAAACAGCACTTACTTCAGTAGCCGTTTTGGCCTCCATAAGCCTTAATTTGAAGGACTTGAAGTTAGGATAACCCTTGAAATATGAGCCCCAATGCTTTCTGATTTCCATTACAGCAATATGCTCGCCTTTCCATGCTACAGAACGCTCCAACTGTATCCTCGCAATGCGCACCCGCTCTTGAATGTCGGGTTTGGGAAGTTCTTCCCCACGCTCTAAATAATGTCTTATCTCCTTGAAAATCCAAGGATTGCCGTATGTGGCGCGGCCAATCATCAATCCATCTACCCCGTATGTGTCTTTGAAATATTTTGCTGAAGGACCGTCAACGATATCACCGTTCCCGATGATTGGGATGTGCATCCTTGGGTTGTCCTTTACAGCTCCAATCAAGGTCCAGTCAGCGGGCTCACTGTATTTGGTGGTGCGTAGTCTCCCGTGGATGGTTAAAGCTGCAATACCCACGTCCTGCAAACGCTCAGCGATGTCAACGATTTCCTTGTGTGTTTCATCATATCCCAGCCGTGTCTTGACAGTTACAGGGATGTTGACGGCTTTCACTACCGCCTCGGTGATGGCCACCATCTTAGGGATGTCGTTCATTATGCCCGATCCAGCACCTTTGGAAGCCACCTTCTTCACTGGACAGCCGAAGTTGATGTCAATCAAGTCGGGATGGGCAGTCTCAGCATATTTTGCCGCTTCTACCATCGGCTCCACAGCGTTGCCGAAGATTTGCACCCCGAAAGGCCGCTCAAACTCGTCGAAATCCAACTTCTTGATACTCTTCACGCTGTCGCGAATCAGGCCATCGGACGAGATGAACTCGGAATAGACCAAGTCGGCTCCGAACAGCTTGCATACATGTCGGAATGGTGGGTCGGATACATCTTCCATTGGCGCTAACAACAGTGGATAATGTTCAAATTCGAGATTGGCAATCTTATACATTAGGTGCATATTTGCTGCAAAAATACTACTTTTGCAGTTGATAAGGATTGTGTTATGGATGAATTCAAGAAAAACCTCAGGGACTCAACGGGATTCCGTGTGTTCATCTACCTGCTGGCGCTGCTGGTTTGTGCTTTGGTGGGTGGTGCTGTCACAATGTTGACTGCTGTCAACGGCGATATTGTATGGCTCAAGATAGGGCAGGGGATTAGCTCCGCGCTGATGTTCATCGCCCCACCAATCATCTTGTATGCCGTCACGCGAAGCTGTCCCATGCGTCAGCTTGGCTTCATGAAACCTAATAATTACTGGATGTTGCTCATCGGTGTGGCGTTGATGTTCATCTCGTTGCCAGTCACGAATTTATTGACCGATTGGAACGAGAAAATGAACTTTGGCCATGCTTTTGAGGCTCTTGAAACCCTGTTGAAACAGCTTGAAGACACGGCGGCTGACTTGACTGAGCGCATGCTTCAGGTGGATACCGTCGGAGGACTGTTGTTCAACCTGCTGGTCATCGCATTGATTCCAGCCATCGGTGAGGAGTTGACTTTCCGTGGAATGCTTCAGCAAGCCTTGGTCAAGGGCTGTAAAAACGTTCATGTTGCCATCTTCCTCTCGGCAGCCATTTTCTCGTTTATCCATTTCCAGTTTTACGGTTTCCTGCCGCGCATGTTCTTAGGCATCATTTTAGGCTATATGTTCTATTATTCAGGCTCTATTTGGACCAGTATTTTGATGCATTTCATCAATAACGGAGCGGCAGTGGTGATAGCGTATCTGGAATATAAAGGAGTCACTGACATTGATGTGGATCACTTTGGAAGCACCACAAACGTTTGGCTGATGATTGCCAGTTTTGTGCTTACCGTTGGCCTGATTGCATTGAGTAATAAAATTAACAGACTGAGTAATAAAATTAACAAACAATATGGAAGAAAATAAAGAAACTACTCGCACTGAGCTTGATGAGTTGGGCGAATTCGGGCTGATTGACCAGATGACCCAGGACTTTCCTTTGCGTAATGTGTCCAGTTTGAAGGGCATCGGCGACGATGCAGCGGTTATTAACCATGAAGGCTATCGTACCCTGGTGTCAGTTGATCTGTTGGTGGAAGGCATTCATTTTGATATGACTTACACACCTTTGAAGCATCTTGGCTATAAGGCTGCCGTGGTCAACTTCTCCGACATCTATGCCATGAATGGTACACCGACGCAGATTGTGGTGGGTCTCGGTGTCTCCAACCGTTACTCAGTGGAGGCACTCGATGAGTTGTATGCCGGTATTCGGTTGGCTTGCGAGGCATATAACGTGGATTTGGTTGGTGGTGACACCACTTCGAGTCGCTCAGGTTTGGTGATTTCCATCACGGTGATTGGCATGGCTAAAGAGGAGGATGTGGTATATCGAAGCGGAGCTCAACCAAACGACTTGCTCTGTGTGAGCGGAGACCTTGGCGGGGCTTACATGGGCTTGCTGGTTTTGGAGCGCGAAAAAGCTGAATATATGGCTAATCCCAACATGCAGCCTAAGCTGGATGGCTTTGACTATGTGCTGGAGCGACAGTTGAAGCCTGAAGCCCGCAAAGATGTTGTCGCAAGGCTGAAAGAGTTGGGAATCAAGCCCACTTCCATGATTGATATTTCCGACGGGTTAGCCTCTGAAATCTTGCATCTCTGCAAGGAATCGGGGGTAGGATGCCAACTTTATGAGGGCAAGATTCCGATGGATCCATCCACCTCAAAAATCGCTAAGGACTTCCAAATCGTGCCAAGTGTGGCGGCATTGAGCGGTGGTGAGGATTATGAACTGCTTTTCACCATAAACCAAAAGGATTACGAGAAGATTCAACAGATGTCGGAGGATGTCACTGTAATTGGCTATATGACTGCCGACAAGGGCATCGCTGAACTGATCACCCCCGACAACTATGTGATTCCATTGAAGGCTCAGGGGTGGAACCATTTTGGTAGAAGTCAGAAGTAAGAAGTAAGAAGTAAGAAGATAGAAGTTGACAGATTATATCAAGAGTATATTAGCTATTATTCCCACCAAACCGGGGGTTTACCGTTATTATGATAAGGACGGTGAGTTGATTTATGTGGGTAAGGCGAAGAACCTGAAACGCCGTGTCTCAAGCTATTTTAACAAGGAGCAGACAGGTAAGACCCGTGTGCTGGTCAGCCGCATCGCTGACATCAAGTTCATCGTGGTGGAATCGGAATCGGAAGCTTTGCTCTTGGAGAACAACCTCATCAAGCAGTACAAGCCGCGTTACAACATCATGCTCAAGGATGACAAAACCTATCCTTGGATCTGCATTAAGAACGAGCCTTTCCCCCGTGTGTTTTTGACCCGAAAGAAAGTGAATGATGGCTCCGATTATTATGGACCTTATCCTTCGGTACGCACGGCTCATGTGTTGCTTGATTTGTTAGGCCAGATTTATCAAATCCGTACTTGCAAGACTACGCTCACAGAAGCCAGTATTGAGAAGGGAAAGTATCGTGTTTGCCTTGATTATCATATCCACAAATGCGCTGGACCATGTGTTGGCAATGTGTCACGTGAGTCGTATTGTGGGATGATCCAAGAGGTGAAAGAAATCATCAGAGGTAATTTGCAGGGGGTGCTTAAGGAGATGAAAAGCCAGATGATGGATCATGCTTCAAGGATGGAGTTCGAGGAAGCCCAGCTGATAAAAGAGAAATACGAGCTGTTGGAGAATTACCGCAGCCGCTCCACGGTGGTCAGCACTACGATCCACAATGTGGATGTGTTCTCGTATGTTGATGCGGAAAATCTGTTTTATGTGAATTATATGAAGGTGGCGGAAGGTGCTGTAGTGCAGTCGCATACCGTGGAGATCAAGCGCAAGCTTGACGAGACGGCAGAGGAGTTGCTTTCGTTGGCGGTGACGGCGCTTCGGCAGCAGTTTGAAAGTACCTCTAAGGAGGTGGTTTTGCCTATAAAACTCGATTTTGATCTTGGCGATGTTGATGTCACTGTGCCGCAACGTGGCGACAAGATGAAGCTGTTGGAGCTTTCACGCCGTAATGCGCTTCAATATAAGATGGATATAGAGAAACAGCGCACTTTGGTTGATCCTGAGCGTCATCAGAAGAGGGTACTCAGCCAGCTCAAGGAGATGCTGCATCTTCCTGTGATGCCTGAGATCATAGAATGTTTTGACAATTCCAACTTCCAAGGGGATTATCCCGTAGCCGCTATGGTGCAGTTTGTCAATGGCAAGCCTAACAAAAGCGCCTACAGACATTTTAACATCAAGACGGTGGTGGGTGCTGACGATTATGCCTCGATGAAGGAGGTGGTGCGTCGTCGTTATTTGCGATTGCTTGAGGAGGAGAAGCCTTTGCCTAATCTTATTGTTACAGATGGTGGCAAGGGTCAGATGGAAGTCGTGCGGCAGGTGGTCGAAGATGAACTGCATGTGGACATTGCCATTGCGGGCTTGGTGAAGGATGATCGGCATCGCACCCGGGAGTTGCTTTATGGTTTCCCGCCGAAGGCCGTGGGCATCAAACCCGATTCAGAGATTTTCAGGCTGATGACTTTCCTCCAGGATGAAGTGCATCGCTTTGCCATCACACATCACCGCAAGAAGTTTGAGAAGGGCTTCATGCACTCTGAGTTGGCCGATATCAAGGGAATAGGTAAGGCAACCGCAGAGAAGCTTTTATTAGAGTTGAAGTCTGTAAAAACAATCAAGGAAGCCTCGCTCGAAAGCTTGACTTCCTTGATAGGTCCTTCAAAGGCGAAGTTGGTATTCGCCCATTTCCATGAGATTAATGCAGCTGGAAGTTGACAGGCAGGATGTAGCTCACACGCACTGGTTTGCCACGCTGTTTGCCGGCCTTCCACTTTGGCATGGCTTTTACGACGCGCATAGCTTCTTCGTCGCAGCCGCCGCCGAGTGAACGCATCACGTTGACGTTCGAAACGTGGCCGTCAGGCTCGACAACGAAGTTGACGAACACACGGCCTTGGATACCGCTTTCACGTGCCATCTGGGGATACTTGATGTTTTTCGACAGGTAATCGGCAAGTTTGGCCATGCCGCCTGGGAATTCGGGCATCTCTTCCACGATGGTGAAGATCTCAGCCTCAACGACCTCTTCTTCCTCAACTTCGGGAGCCACGTATTCCTCGATGACTTCGTTCTGGTCAACTTCAGCGTTGATTTCCACGTCTTCGACTTCTACGTCATCCTCCACGACTTGAATTTGGGTGGTCTGCTTGGGAACTTCCACAGGCTGGGGCTTCTGTTCCTGCTTGGTGATTTCCACCATTTCTTCTTCGACAACTTCAACTGTTCTGCCTACATCGGCAAACTCTTGCTTGTCGTAACTCTTGATTTCAAATACGGCCCAAGCCACTGCCAAACTGATGATTAGGCCAATTTGAATGAACATTAATTTCTTGTTCTCAAGATTCGCTTTCGGTGATTTTTTCTCTTCCATAGCTATATTTTTTCAATAATTCGCAAAATTTGCGTTGCGAAATTACTAATTATTTATTTACAAAACGCCTCATTTTTCAAATTATTTCCTTTTTGGTGGAAAAAATAATAAATTCCAGCCCCGAGAAAGCTCCCGACGACATCAGCGATCCAGTCATAAACGCTGCCTGTGCGTGTCGGGATGAGGAATTCCTGCATGAGTTCTGTGAGGATGCCGTACAATATTCCGATAACGACAGTGATCCACAAGGCTTTTTTCCGGTAGTTTTTCCCGTTCTCGGCATATTGCTTTCTGTACCCCCACAAGGAAACAAATGTAAAACTGGCGTACATAATTATATGAGCCACTTTGTCGAAGCCGATGATGGGCTTTACTTTTAATACAGAACCCGGTAATCCTGTCAACAGCAGGATCACTGCCGCGCATAGGATTCCCGGGTAACTATTTCTGGTGAATCGGTCCAAAGTGTCGGATTACTTGATCTTCTCTTCGTAAGCGGCGGCATCGAGGAGGTTGTCCAGATCGGCCACGTCGTTCACTTTGATTTTCAGCATCCAGCCTTCACCGTAAGGATCGGTGTTGACTAACTTGGCGTTCTCTTCGTCGGCGAGGGCTTCGTTGACTTCAACGACTTCACCTGCGACAGGCATCAACAGCTCAGCGGTGGTTTTCACGGCCTCGACAGCGCCGAATTCTTCTTCAGCTTCGAGAGCCTCACCAACGAGGTCGGGATCAATGTCAACAAAGGTGATGTCACCAAGTTCGTGTTGTGCGTAATCAGTAATGCCGATGTAGCCGAATTCGCCTTCCAGACGGATCCATTCATCGTCTTTCGTGTACTTCAGGTTTGATGGAATGTTCATTTTATTTGTTATTAAACTGTTAGTTGTTTTCGTTGCCAAAATTACATAAATTAACTATGTCCTTTGCACTTTCCTTAAAAAAATCTTTATTGGGCGAGGTTGAACCTGATCATCATGCCGGCAAAAGTAGTGGAGGTCGGGAAACTGGTTGAGACAAACGGGGTGTTCATATCGCGCTTGAAGAAGACCTGGGCGCTCAACCGGGCACTGAACTGGTAGTCGCCAGTGATGTAGATGTTCATCTTGTTCTGTCCGGCAGAGACTTGGCTGTTATTCTCGTCAATACGGCGCAACGTGGTCTTATCCTTCTTGAATCCGATATCAACTTTCAGTACGAGGTCGTTCTTCACAGTCTTTCTGTTTTGGCCTCCTGTTATCGACATAACATTGAAAGTCAAACCTTTGATTCTATATCCTGCGCCGATGACGAACTCTCTTCCCGCAACTTCGGTGAGCTGGTTATTGGAGAAACTTATGGTCAGCGATCTTGATTTCTTGTATTGGACATTGCAGGTCAGCGAGTTTTGGAATCCGACATCAACACCGACCAAAGGCGTAAATTGTTCGTTGAGAACCATCTGGCTGATGTCGAACTGCGGGATGATGTTGCTTGTGTTTTCGTAGGTTTGGATGGTGTTGTTGGGGTCGTAATAGACGTTGCTCGCCCAGTTGCTGATGGTGTAAGTTGAACGGTAGCCGTGGGTGATGTTGACGGTTTTGAAGATGGATGCCACCGCTGGGATGTTGGTCAATCCGTTGAAAGATACGGTCCAGTTGGGGAACGGTATCCTTTGGAAAGGCGTCAGATCGATAGTGTTGGCGTCTTCACCAGAATAGGCGGCGAGGAAAGAATAAAGAAGCACTTCCATAGATGACGCTCCATAGCCTCTCGGGAAATAGTCGCCAGCGATAGTGTCGAAGTAGTAACTGTTGACATTGGAAATCCAATTCGGGTTGCCTTTAGCGATACGGTCAGCGATGACGGAGCGGTTGGCCAACATCTGGTCGAAGACGGGAGAACCGTTGCCATCGTCGCCATATTCTTTGGCGAAGGCAGTCTTGATGAGCATGGATGAGATGCTGAAGTTGCCGGCATTGGTGGGTGTGAAGATTTCGAAATCACCGAAGGCGTTGGCTCTGAAGTATTGCTGGAAGTTCTCCGCATACGTCCTGTTGCCTTGGACGTCGATCTTGAATCCGGTGAAAGGCTCGCAGTTGACACGATAGTTCAGCGTTTGTGTGCTGCGCCTGATATAGGGGTCGCTGAGGATGGAGTCGAGCGTGATCCATCCGCTGTTAACGGCTTTGTCGTAAATGTTTCCGGGCAGACCAGCCACGAAATCCCAGCCAGGGGCGCCGCTCTTTCCGTTCATGCCGAGGTAATTGGGTTTGGGCATGAAGCCAGGCAGGGTCTGACCTCCGTTCATGGAATAGGTGACGGACACTTTCTTCAACATAGTGGCGACTTTCAACGTGCCGTCCAAAAGGATCTTCCCGAAGTCGGTCTTTTCCTTCATGGTGGTGCTGTCGGAAGTCTGGCCTTTTTCGTCTTTCTTTCCTTTCTTTTCTTTTTTACCAATCTCATCCTTTTGGTTTCTGTTGCCTTTCCTGTTGGCGGATGAGTTGAGTTTCTTTAAATAAGGTATGGAGTTGTAGATTTTGGTGAAGTCGAGTGTACCACTGCCTTGGATGGTGTGGGAGTTCTCGATGGTGTTGCCTAATCGTTTTTGGATGGATTGCGCGGAGGCAGTCCAGAAGTATTGTCCTTGATAGCTGGCGGTAGCAGTGACCCAATTGAGCAACGGGAACTTATTGATCGGGATGGTGTAGTTGACGTTGATATTCTGGTTGAATTGCTGCATGGTGCCGAGGCTGCGCAGCTCACTCTTGATGGTGTCTTGGTTGAGCTTCCATTCCTCCGTGCCCTTGTCGGGGTTGCCGGCAGGTTCATAAATGTATGCCTGTGCTTGGGCGGAGTATTCAAAACTCAAAGCTTTGGTCAGGTCATAGCGGAACTGGAAGTTGCGGGTCCAATCCCATTGTTTGGAATAGGTCGGGTTGATGATGATGTCGCCGCCGCTCTTGTTGCGCATCAGCTTCTCGGAATAGTACCTGTTCATCTCGGTGTTGAACGTGATGCTCTTCGGTAAGTAGTAGAAGTTGAAGTCCTTGATCAAGGCGAGATACGACTTCGATGCCCATTTCTTTTGAGCGAAAGGAGCCACATTCTTCGGGTTGCTCACGTAGTTGTAACCTAAACTTCCACGGTAAATTTTAGTCGTGAAATATTGGATGTCGGTATTTTCTTGGTTGGTTTCGCTGTAGGAGAAAGAGGCGTTGAAATTCTCGATGTCGTAGATGTGGGTTGTAGGCATGTTGCCACGGTTCAGACCTCTGTTGTTGGGATCACGTGGGTTGGTCTTTTCACCTTCTTGTTTGCCTTTGTCCTTGTCTTTGTCCTTGTTTCGCCTGTTGTTGGTACGTTCTTTTCTGACATTCATCAAGTTGATGTTTTTGTATTGTGTCAGGTTATGGACGATGGAAGTGAGAGAGTCTCTCTCTCTTGGGGTGTTCAAGAGGGCAAGGGCGTCGTTGAGTTTTATGTCAGGGTCGTATGGGTTGTACATCGGGGTGGTGACGGTTCTTCCGTAGTCGAAGTGGACGGGTACCTTGAGGCCTGTTTTCTCCACGAATTTTCCGAGTTCGATGTCGGTTGACACGCTGAACTGGGAGTTGGCTTCGAAGGTGTTGTCGATGATGTCGCTGTCGAGGGCTCCGAAGCCTCCGGAGCTGTATGATCCACTGACCACTAAACGACCGAGGTCAGCCAAAGTGGCCTCCATACGTCCTGTGCCGGCGAAGCCTCCGTTACTGCTGAGGTCGGTGAGACGCAGTTCGTTAACCCACACCACAGCACTCTTGGTGTTACCGTCGTCGTTAGTGCTTTCAAGGCTTTGACGTTTCGGGTTACGCACACCGATCATCATGGCCTCCACGTCGCTGATGCTTGGGTTACCGATGACTTTGATGGTGTGGTAGTAGTCCATGCCGTCAATGTTGCCTTTCTTGAACCTCTCGGAATAGATGAAGTTCAGCCTTACAGTGCTGCCGGGCTGTTGCATGGCGGCATTACGGTTCGACTTCACGGTCACGAGGTCTTCAAGCAAGATCTCTATGTTGTTGATTTCCGGCCAGATACTTTCCTTGTCGGTATATGGGGTGTTCCAAGGGGTTACCTTCAGTGGAATTTCGTATTCGTAATAGTTCTCGGTAAAGTCAGTACCTAAGCGCATGAACACGGTGAGGTCTTGGTCGTAAAGAGGTTCCTCTTCTTTGGCGGCCTCGGCGTGGACGAACATCTTGAGGTACTTGTATTGTCTTAGGTCGAAGTCGGCAGTCTTGTAGATGGCACGGGCATCGCCGTCAACGAGGTTCTGTACAGTCATCTGCAACGACTGCTCGTTGAGCTTGGTGACTGCGGTGGTTCCGACGATTTGTTCTTGTGTGATTCCCGGAGGAATGACGTAGGGGACAGGGTAGCGGCGACCGTTTTCCTCGATGTTCACGGCAGAAATGTCGAGGATGGTGCCGTTGGAGACGTCGTTGGGTTGGTATTCACCAGGAGCCTGAATGCTCTGGGTGTAGGTCCTCCACTCGCCTTTCACAAGGTCGAGAGTGGCGAAACGCAGCACGATGGGCTTTTGGAATTCGCGGACGAACATTCTCATAAAGCGGATCGAAGAGTAATCCTCAATGGAGCCGATCACTCTGTCGGGCTGTTTGACAGGTACTCTGAACTGGTACCATTTCACACTTCCAATTTCACCGTTGGCCAAAGCGATGTTGTTGGCCTCATAGATGTCGGCGATGTGGTTCTTGCCGACCTCCATCTTGGTGGGGTCAAGTTCGATCTCGTATTGGTAGTAGCGTTCAGATTCGCTCAGGGTGTTGTCGGAGTTGACATCTTCGCCGTCGGGCAGAGTGCTGTTGCTGGTGGTGTAGGACTCAGTGCGTTGCGTGTCGGAAGGTGAGTTCCCTTCGGCGCCATTGAATGACTTGTAACGTTCAATGATGCTGCGGTGTAGCTCGTCGTTTTCCCAGTCGGATGACCTGAAATAATGGTAGTTGTCGCTCGATGGGTCGTTGTATGCCTTTTGGTAAGCTTCTGAATCTTCTCCGAATTGTTCTCTGAGTGAGCTCAAGTAGCTGTCTTCGAAGAAGGTCTTTTCGTCCACGTCGCGTAGTCCGTCGTAGCCGATATCTTGGTACTGGCGCGCTTCGGAGCTGGTGCTGAAGGTGCCAACCAGGTCTTGCAGTGTGGGAACACGTCCCCAGATAGTGGTGTCAACATTGACGACCTCTTCGGAGTCGGGCATACCGTTCTCATAATATTTGCGTCCGTCGCGGAGTACGTCCTCGGAGATGTCACCCAAGTTGATGTAAAGTTTTCCAGGGTTGTTCTGGAATTCGGGGTCAGCGAAAGGATCCATCATCCAGAATTCGATGTATTCGATATTGGTGGCCTCGAAGTCGGTGGTCTCCATTTTTCTCATAATACCTGCCCAGCGTGACTGAGGATTATTGAGTTCGCCATCGGCATTGACGCCATCGGAATATTGTCCGGGATTGACATCGTAGTTGTAAGGTCCTCTGTCGCTGGGGAAGTAGGCGAGGTTAAGCACCGAGATGTTGGTCGGGGTACCTGCCTCGATGTCTTTGTTGGGAAAAATTTCGGTCTCAAGCACCTGACGCACACTGTGTTTTGAAAGCTCGTCGCTGGTGACGTTACGCGGGCGTATTGTGGCACTGCGGTCGTAGAAAACGGTGTGGTCAATGGTGTACCAAGAGAGTTTGGCCCTGTTTTTGCCATAGGATAAACCGGTGTTAGCTCCAGCTTCGGGGAACAGGTCGGTCTGATGTTGTGGCGTGCTGGCGAGATGCCATTGGCTGAACAGCCTTAGGTCAATGGTGGATTTGGCTCCCTCAAAGTCATCAATATAAGAGGTGCCCTTTTCACTGACCGACTTGGAGAGGCCGGGGATGAAACGGGCGAACTCGCCGTCGAATCGGATACGGGATGGAGCCTTGGTGCTGATGCCGGGGAGCTTGTCGATGAAGCTGGTGAGCCACCTTGCTTCGGTATTGTAGCTGAGGTCGAATCCATAAATAGTGTTGGCAATGGCTTCCTCGCCGTAATTGATTTTCTGGGTGTAAGATTTCTCACCCAGATAAAGGACGGTACCGCCTAAACGGAAATCGGGGTTGAACTCATGCTCGACACGTGTCCCCAAGAAGGTCTTTTTCAATGCGCTGAAGCTGTTGTTGCTCTCCAGGGAGATGTTGATCGGCGTGCCAGAGTTAAGGATGCCCTCATTGATAATGGAGACCCGACCAAGGGTGTAGTCAACGGTATAATCGACATTCTCGACCAAGGTGCGTCCACCGGCACTCACCGTCACCGAGCCTTGTGCCACGTTCATGGTGTTCAAGCTGATTTCACTGCCTGACTGTGAGGAGTAATATCCTTGCAGACTGAATTTGTTCTTCTCTGAAAACTGTTCAGCCGAGGTTTTGGTCATGGTGTAAAGGGAGTCGAAAGCGTATTTGTTGGCTAAATCAACGCTTTCGGCGAACACTTTGCGGAGATGGCTGCCAAAAGGCTCAAGTACAGGGAAGTAGATGCGTCCGTTGGAAGAGTTGATGGTTCCTCCAGAGGTTTGAGCGCCGTTGAGAAAGTCGAACTCACCGTCACCACCGGGGATCGGGTTGTTCTGTTGGGTCAAGTTATCAAGCCCGAGCAGATGCAGCAATGAAACACCTTTCACGCTTTCGGGGCCTTCGGTGAAGTAACCCATCGGAGTGCTGTTGGAGTTGCCGTTGTAGAAGATGTTGAGCATGAAGTCGGTTTGGCTGATCTGGTAAGCCTTGATGTTATAGACGTTCTTCATCATCAGGTCCCAGATGGGCATCGAGGTGTTCACCGTGGTGCCTCTCAATAGCTTGGCGACTAAAACCTTCGGGGTGTTGATGCCTTGGTCGGAGAACTCACCGACCTGATACACTTGGTCGCTGCCGACGATGGTGTATTGGTAGGCAACGGCTAACGACTGGTTGGAGTTTAGGTTGATATTCAGTGAGATGAAGCCTAATTTGGAATTCAATGAATATTCCGAGGAGCTTAAACGACGGGCGTTTTCGATTTTTTCAAAATCGCGTCCCGAGGCCATATATGCTTGTTTGCCAATACGCAACGGGTCGCCCGACATGTAATTGGTCACCGAGCTGATATCGCGGATCTGTGTGGTGTCGATGCGGGCCAGCATATTGTTGGCATCGTTGCGGGGATAGATGGTCGCTGTGTTGGCGGGGTTGATTTCGGGGTTGTAGATCCATTGGTTCTTGCCTTCAGCCAAATCGGTGAGAGCTAAGATGTTACGGGTGTCTTGTGTGGAGGAATTGGTGTTGGTGATCCAGACCTCTATCTTGGTGATGTTGATGCTGGAGGTGACGGTAGGCAGGGTGGAGAGGGCGGCTTCATACTGCTCTCTGAAGTATTGGCTCAGGAAGAAGTGCCGGTTCTCTTCGTAGTCGAGGCAGCTGATGTTGAACTCGCTGGTCTGGGCACCGCCTTGCACGGCGATGTTTTTCGATTCGCTCTCTTGGTAGGAGACCACAGAGGTGATGGTGGTCTTTCCGAACTTCAGTTTGGACTTCAGACCAAACAAGCGTTGCGTTCCGGTGATGAGGGTGCTGTTCAAGGGAAAACTCACATCGCCGGCTTCAAGCAACTGGATGATTTCGTCTTCCTTGCCCTCGTATTTCAACTTCATCAGGTCTTCGTAATTGAAAGTGGCCTTGGTGTTCTTGTTGATGTTGAAGTTGATCTTGTCGCCGATCTTAGCGATGACGTTAAGCTGGATGTCTTGCTCGAAATCGAAGTTAGTGTTGCGCTGCATGCGTTCCGACAGTGACGGGTCGCCGCGGTAGTTGTGCTTGATGCCGAAGGTGAGGTCAACGGAACCTTGTGGACGGATGTCGATGGTGTTGCTGCCGAAGATGAGGTCGAAGGCTTCGCCGCCCACGTACAGAGGTGGGATGATGGAGTTGCCATCGGTGGTGGAGCGGGCGTTTTGCTTGCGCCGGTCTCTCCAGTAATCCATCACGCCTTGACGGTTCTTGTAGTTGAAGTATTCCTGCTGCGACATGGTGGTCGGCGTCATATACTCGAAGTCGCCGATCTTGTGCTTGAAAGTATATTGCCCCGTGATGGGATCGTAAATGACCTCCTGGCTGAAGTTTTCAGGGTCGTGGAGATACAACGGCGATTGGTTGTAAAGCTGTTGCATGGGATCCCCGGTGTTTTCAGGAATGGGATAGACCAATTTGGTGGAATCGGGCTGCTGGGCAAAGCCGGGAATCAGGACGGCCAGCAGCAAAAACAGGATAATATGTCGTTTCATGATGCTCATAGTAACTTTAGCGCTTCACGGATCAACACTTCCACAGAAGCGTCAGGCGATTGTTTCAATAATTTGTCGAGAGCCTTGCTGGCGGCGTTTTTGCTGAAACCGAGAATCACCAACGCTGATAACGCTTCGTTCTTCACGGTATTGTTCACGGCTCCCACGATCTCTTCGGTGTAGTCGGTCTTTTTCACCTTGTCTTTCAAATCGACGACAAGGCGTTGCGCTGTCTTGCTGCCGATGCCTTTGACGGCCTGAATAGTACGGATGTCTTCGTTGGCGATGGCGGTGCTAAGCTCGTTGACAGTCAGCGAACTCAAAATGAGTCTCGCCGTGTTGCATCCAACGCCGCTTACCGTGATCAACAACTCGAACATGTCGCGCTCCTTGGCGGTGTAAAAACCGAATAGATTGTGAGCGTCCTCAAGCACTTGAAGATGGGTGTACAGCTTTACCTCCGTCTGCTCGCCAATGGCTGTGAATGTGTTGAGCGTGATGTTGATGAAATAACCCACGCCATGGTTGTCAACAATGGCGTATGCGGGCGTTATCTCAGCGATTTTTCCAGATATGAAAGCGTACATATTAGCTCACAATAATTTTAAACTGCAAAAATAGTAATTTTGAGCGTAACAGCGACGTGTTTTTTTAATGAATAAAGTTTTTTTTTCAATTTTTTTTGTTTAATTTTGCACCGCAAAAAAACGGGGAGGAAAGGATATGATCAACAGTCTCAAAATAGGCGATATCATCTGGCGCCATCTGAACAACCCGAGCGAAGAGGACTTTGAGTTCCTCAAAGACCGTTTCCATTTCCATCCCCTCGATATTGAGGACTGTAAGTCGGTCAACCAACGCCCTAAAATCGATATCTACGACGATTACTATTTCTTGATCCTTCATTTCCCTAACTTTGACCGCCAGAATAAATTTGTTAAGATTAAGGAAGTGAAACTTTTCTGGGGTAAGAATTATATTATCTCCATTGAGAAAAATCCTTGGGGTGTGTCGCAACTATTTGATGAATATGAGGAACGGGTGCAGAATGGGGAGAATATCAATATTGAAAGCTCCGATAAGTTGTTGTATCGCATCCTTGAAAAGCTGATCACCGAGTCAGTGTATCTGCTTCGCAAGGTGGGTCTCGATGTGGAGTTGATCAACCGTGAGCTTCTGCAAGAAAAGCAAGTTAAAATCATCGAACGTATCTCCGTCACCCGAAAGAACTTGATTCTGATCAACACCATCTTCAAACCTCAGTTGCGTCTGTTCCAAATGTTTGAGAACGGTAAAATCCGGGGCTTCACCGAGGATGTGGAGTACATGGAAGACTACTGGGGCAATATCCTCGACTACTACCAGAAGGTGTGGGATATGACCGAGGACTACGAAGAGTTGATTGAGGGTCTCTCGCAGACGTTTGACTCCATGCAGACCAACAAGACAAACGAGACGATGAAGATCCTCACCATCATTTCGTCAATTATCTTGCCTTTGACCTTTATCACAGGACTTTACGGCATGAATGTGCCATTGCCTTTCCAGGAAAAGGCCTGGGCGTTCTATGGACTCCTCGGCGTGATGGTGGTCGTGGCCCTTGTGTTTATTTGGATTTTCAAAAGGAGAAAGTGGATGTAATCCGCTGCATGATGGCCTCAGTGGCTCCCAATTGCGATTTCAGATAATCTTTGCATGTTGCAGACGCTTGCCGGCAAAAAGCTTCATCATGGATAAGACGGTCAAAAATGTTGTTTAGTTCCGTTTGATTATGGATGGAGAAAGCACCGCTTAACCGTACTAAATCGACGGCTTCCTTGAAGTTTTTGTATTTTGTGCCGAACACCACAGGACAGCCGAAAGTGACTGGTTCCTGAATGTTGTGGATATTGACCCCGAAACCGCCTCCAATATAGACGAAACGGGCATATTGATAGAGTTGCGACAGGATTCCTACGGTGTTGAGCACCAATATTTTAGCAGGTTTTTTGGGGTTGAATTCGGAATAGAGTTGGTAGTTATTCAGTTGTTCGGTGATTTGCCGTATATGTTTTTCGCTGATGTCATGCGGAGCGATGATCATGCAATAGTCTTCGGGAAGTCTTTCGATGTAAGGAATCAGCATTTTTTCATCGGGTGGCCAGGAGCTTCCAGCGATGATGCACTTTCTGTCATGGATGAAAGCTTCGATCTCAGGGAAACGTTGGGCTTGTTCTGCGATGGCGGCTACACGGTCGAAACGTGTGTCACCGCAAAGTGTTGTGTTGTCGAAGCCAATGCCGTTTAATAATTTCAAGGTGGTGTCGTCCTGAACGAAGAAGTGCGTTACATGGCAGAGTTGCTTGCGGAACCAGTGCCCGTACCATCGGAAGAAATATTGTTTGGGCTTGAGGATCAGTGAGATATAATATAGCGGGATGTCTTTCTCATGGAGCGCCTTCATATAGTTGAACCAGAACTCGTATTTGATGAAGAAAGCTGCTATAAAATGGTGTCGGCTCACCCATTGCCTTGCTTTTTTTGGCGTGTCGATGGGGAGATACAGTACCTCGTCCGCCAAAGGGTAGTTCTTCCTAATTTCATAGCCTGAGGGGGAGAAGAAGGTTAGCGATATTTTGAGTTTTGGGTAATTTTTTTTCAGGGCTTCGATGAGTGGGCGGCCTTGCTCGAACTCACCTAAGGAGGCTGCATGGAACCATACCCAGGGGGCATCATCCATTTCCAATCCAAGTTGCTTTTTTCTTCCTTCCACCCACAGTTTTGCCTTGGAGTTACCAAACAGGGCGGCCATTTTTACGGCAAGAGCGTATGCGTGTATCGCTAAGGTGTAGAGTCCTCGCATCACATCAATAATAATAGTAGGCGTCGGGTTGTCGTTGGTATGTGGGGATCATCCAGCTCAGCCGGATGCCGTAGTAGAAGTCGCTGAAACGCTTGTTCTTATCCGTGTAACCCATCTGGTATGGCTCACCGTTCTCATCAAGAAACACCCGGAAGTCATAGTCGCGGAGCGGCTTTGTGCGGGCGTAAGTGGCTTCAATGGAGACAGAGAAGTTATAGACACGGGTGTTGCTCAGCACCAAATATCCTGCTTCGGTGTGAAAAGCAAAGCCTCCTCGCATCTGGTCGTAACCATATTGGTAGTCTTTGACCAAAGGATAGGGGTTGTTTTGGGTCTCAATCTGGTAGTCGATGCGGATGCGGTTGCGCAGGTAGCCCACGCCCGCCTGGATGAAGAAGCCGCTGTTAGGGTTGGGCTTGAAAGGAATCAGCTTGCCGATTTCAGCCTGAAAGTGAAACCCTCTCTGGAACAATGCCAATGATGTGCCATAACCGGCTCCTCCGATGACCTCGCCATCGACGGTGGTGATGCCCTCACCGAGGATGTCAATTCGGCTGCCTTTGATTTGGTTTCCGAAAATGAAATTTCCGTTGGCGGTAAAAAGCCAGTTGTTCTTCGTTTTATAGATGATGCTGCCTCCGATATTGTTGGTAAAGCCGAAGGAACTCTTGGTGTCAAGTGCCGGAAACAGCGCTCCATAAGTCACTTGGAACATGGTTACTGGGATGGCTTCCTTGGCGATGTTGCGGGGTGTCTGACTGAAGCTCGAAAGCGTGATGGTCAGCGCGAAAAGTATTATTAAAGTGGTTTTTTTCATGAAAAGTTGAATAGTTTAAACCTGCAAACTTAACGTTTTTCGCGATATCTTATTACCTTTGCGGCGTTTTTTATTCATCATGGAACAAGAACAGTATAATATAAGTACTTTGCCCAACGGCATACGGTTGCTTCACAGGCAAAAAAAAGGGGAGATTGCTCATTTAGTGCTTGTAGTGGGTACGGGTTCGCGCGACGAGCGGGATTTCGAGAACGGCATGGCTCACTTCATTGAGCATACTATCTTCAAGGGTACACAAAGTCGTAAGCCTTACCATATTTTGAGCTGCCTCGACAATGTGGGCGGCGACTTGAACGCTTTCACCACCAAGGAAGAGACCTGTTTGCAGGCATCGTTCCTTAACGCTTATTACAAACGGGCTTTGGATCTTCTTTCGGATATCGCTTTTCAGGCGACTTTCCCGGAAAACGAGCTGGAAAGGGAGAAGGAAGTGGTGATTGATGAAATCAACTCATACCTTGATATGCCTTCGGAGGAGATTTATGACGTGTTTGAGGAGACGATGTTCAAGAACCATCCTTTAGGGCGTAATATTTTGGGTACCAGTGCTTTGGTGAAAGGCTTCAGGCGAGAGGATATCTTGGATTTCATGGATGCCAACTATAGCACTGACAATATGATTTTGGCCACGGTGGGTGACATCAGTTTCAAGGAGTTCGAAAAAATGGCGCAACGTTTCTTTGGGTGCCGTCCTTCACATCTGGTGCCTTGTCGGCGGAAACCTTTTGCCTCATACGGGCCTCAAACAGTGGAGATGGAGCGAAACAACCACCTAAGTCACTGCATGATAGGTGGCTTGGCACCGGAATTTAGCCATCCCAAGAAACGTGCTATGGTGCTGCTCAACAATATTCTTGGCGGACCGGCTATGAACTCTCGTCTCAGCTTGAACATCCGTGAAAAATACGGCTTTGCTTATACCATTGAGTCGCAGTACAACGCTTATTCCGATGTGGGGCTTTTTAATGTGTATATGGGGGTGGATCCTGATTCGTTGGATAAGGCTATAAATTTGGTTTACAAAGAGTTGTGTAAGCTTTGTGAACAAAAACTGGGGACAATGCAACTATATCACGCCAAGCAGCAGCTGATAGGTCAGTTGGCACTTGGACGTGAATCGGGGATGAGTGAGCTGTTGGCTGTTACCAGATCGTTGCTAATGAACGAACCGATAGAGTCGGTGCCCGACATCATTCACACTATTGAGGTCATCACGGCAGAGGATTTGATGGAAGAGGCCAATTTGGTTTTCGATCGCAACCAGCTGACCACCTTGATATTCCGAGGCAGTCGCATCCCGCAGGGATGTTAGCTCTGTAGATTAATTGGTTTTAAACCTATATTGAACCTCTTTGAGTTCAGCGTTGGCTTTGGTGATTTTGTTTTTCAGATTCTCCTTATAATCAGCGACTTTCTTAGCGATAACTTCGTCCGATAAGGCCAATATCTCTGCGGCAAGGATGGCGGCGTTCAGCCCTCCGTTGACACCTACGGTGGCCACGGGGATTCCCGGAGGCATTTGGATGATGGACAACAGGGCGTCGAGGCCGTCAAGCATACCCTTGACTGGCACGCCGATGACGGGTAGCGTGGTGTTGGCGGCGATGACTCCAGGCAAGGCGGCGGCCATACCCGCTGCGGCAATAATAACTTTCACGCCGCGCCCTTTGGCCTCGCGCGCGAAGGTCTCCACTTCCTGTGGCGTGCGGTGTGCGCTCAAAGCGTTCATCTCGAAGGGAATCTCCATCTCATCGAGAAACTGTGCTGCTTTTTCCAAAACGGGAAGATCGGAGGTGCTTCCCATGATGATGCTTACAATAGGATTCATATCAGTTGTCAGTTGTCTTGTCATAGCCATACCCCTTTAGGGGTTAAAGCCTGATGGCAAAAATATATCATTTCGTGTTATTAACCAAATTTTTCTTATTTTTGTGTTCCCAATTGAAATAACATGAAAACAGTTAAAGTTTTAGACAAAGATTTTTCCCTTTACATCCCGCAGGAAAAAATCGAAAACGCTATCCAGACCGTGGCGGATCAGTTGAACAGGGATATGGCCGGCAAAAACCCGCTTTTTTTGGTGGTGCTCAACGGCGCTTTTATGTTTGCTTCAGAGCTGTTTAAGCGATTAACCATCCCTTGTGAGATTTCCTTTGTGAAACTCTCGTCGTATGCAGGTACCGAGACCACCAATGTGGTGCGTGAGCTGATAGGCCTTGACCACTCCCTCGAAGGCCGTCATGTGGTCATTGTGGAGGATATCGTCGATACGGGTCACACCATGAAATACACCATCGAAAAACTCCATCATTTGAATGCCGCCGATGTGCGTATTGCCACCTTGTTCTTCAAGCCTGACTCTTTCCAGTATGACTATCCCATCAATTACATAGCGATGGATATTGATAATGAGTTCATTGTGGGCTATGGCCTCGACTACAACCAACAAGGCCGTAACCTTCCCGATATTTATAAAGTGATTAGTTAGGAATTCCTAATTCCGCATTAAAACAATAACAATATGTTCAACCTCATTCTTTTTGGCCCTCCAGGGGCAGGCAAGGGAACCCAATCGCAGTTCCTTCGTGAAAAATATCAGTTAACCTATATCTCCACTGGTGAAATTCTCCGTGAGGAAATCGCCGCCGAGACTGAGCTTGGCCTTCAAGTGAAGGGAATCATCAGTCAGGGTGGTCTTGTCTCAGACGCAATTGTCGCCGCCATCATCGAGAAGAAAATCTCTGAGAACCTTAGCTCGTCAGGCTTCCTCTTCGACGGCTATCCGCGCACCGTGAAGCAAGCTGAGATCCTTGACGAGATGATGAAGAAGTATAACATTGCCTTGACAGGCGTGTTGAGTCTCGAAGTGCCAGAGAACCTCCTTATCGAGCGTATGCTGGAACGTGGCAAAGTCAGCGGTCGCGCCGACGACAACATCGACTCCATCAAGCACCGCTTTGTGGAATATGAGGCCAAGACCAAGCCGGTTTTGGATTATTATCAGGGCAGCGGAAAACTTTATGCTGTGAATGGTGTGGGCGAGATCCCTGAAATCTTTAAAAATCTCTGCGGGGTGATTGATGGGCTTTAATTCCGAATGCCACATTCCGAGTTTTCCCATCTCACTTCTCTCCTCAATATCGACGGGGGATTACCCCCAATAATCTGTTCCTCGCCGTGGAACACCGACCGTAAGGCGGTGCCTGCGGCGAGAATCGTGTTATTTGGCAGTTCAGCGCCTTTCAGCAATATGCACTTGCAGCCGATCCAAACGTGGTTGCCTACCACAATAGGACGGTCATCGTTGATGCGTTCTCCCTCCTTGTTATAAATAGGATGCTCGTCGGTGTCCATCACCAACACATCCCAACTCACCAGACAATTGTTGCCGAAGCGGATTTCCTTAGCGCACACAATGGTGCTCTCCGCCGTGATGTTGAACCTGTCACCCAACTCCAGCCTTCCTCGCACTGAGATCTTCGAGCCGTGTCCGATGGAAGCTCTCCCTTTGAAATCCACCTCACCGCTTACTTGCCAAATGCCCCGTGAGCGTTTGCGATCGTAATGACCTACGTCACCAAACCCTATTTTGATACTTGCGGTCTCAGCATTTTCAGGAATTGTTACTTTCCCGTGAAGCTCCCTCAGATACACCCTTCTTGAAACCATCACTGGACAACGAATGGCGGTCTTAAACGGGAAATAATGGAAGTTGAACCTCAAAGTCTTGGGGATAGAGCAGAGGATGTGGAGTTTGTCGCGAAAGGTCATGACGAATTTTTTTACAAAAGTAGGAGTTTTTTATTATTTTTGCAACACCAACGTCAAACTACTATGAAATTTCAACCCTACACTCATAGCGAAGCCGCTCTCAATGAGCGCATCGCTCAGATTGTCAACACCGAGAAAAAACACGGCAACGAAAAGGAAGCCCTGAAAACCATTTTCCAAAGCATTGACTTCACAACGCTTGAAGCCTTTGATAACAAGGAGAAAATCAGTGAGTTCTGCGCCAAGGCTTTGGCGTTCCCCCAGCAGAAGCCTCATCTCTCAGTTCCCGCCATCTGCATTTACAGCCCCTTTGTGCGTCAAGCCAAAGATTTGCTTAAAGGCAGCGGTATCCGTGTGGCTACCGTGGCTTGCTGTTTTCCTTCGGGACAAATGCCTTTCGACCTCAAGGTGAAAGAAGTGGAATATTGTGTCAATGAAGGTGCTGATGAAGTGGATATGGTCATCTCGCGTGGCACGTTCTTGGCAGGAAGATATGACGAGGTGTTCAACGAAATAAAGACCATCAAAGATACCTGTGGAGAAAAAGCCCACTTGAAAGTCATCCTTGAGACTGGTGAGCTGAAAACCGTGGAAAACATCCGCAAAGCCAGTGAATTAGCCATCCTTGCTGGCGCTGATTTCATCAAGACTTCCACAGGCAAAGTGCCAGTAGCCGCCACTCCATTGGCTGCCATCATCATGATCGACACCATCAAGGAATTTTACGAAGCCACTGGCAAGAAAGTTGGTTTCAAGCCCGCTGGAGGCATGAAGACCCCAGAGGACGCACTCACCTATTATTATTTGGTGAAGCATCTCCTCGGCGAACAGTGGCTCAACCCGAATTTGTTCCGTGTTGGCACCAGCCGTCTCGCTAATCTTATTTTGGAAGAGATAGGGTAAATTTGGAATGTCGGTTACTCCGAGTCCCGATTCCCGAAATCATAGTTTTCTCCATTTTCTTCCCCGTTATCTTCCAATTCCTCCATGTCAACGGGCGAAAGTCTCGCCGGTGGATTGATGATATCGGCGGTGACAAAAGCCAGATTGAACTGAGGTTTGATCAACCTCAGGTATTTCTCGGCTTCCACGCGGTTGCGGAAGTCGCCAACGCGCAGTCTGTAATAGGGCTGCTCGTATGAAAGATAGATGGGCAGTTCGGGAAAGGCATTTGAAAAACTTGCCTTCATCGCTGCGGCATGGTCAACGGCTTCGTTGCCAATCTCCATGAAAATCTGGACACGGTAACCGTTTGTGGTGTTGCTTGTAGAATAAACTTCGCGTTGTCGCTGCATGAGCCTGTCCACACGGTCGTCTTGGTGAAGTTTGAGAGAGCCTTTGGCTTGCGAGAATCCGCAGATGCAAAGTGCGGAAAGTATGACGGTCAACAGAAAATTTCTCATTTTTTTCAAGTCTGATTTCAAACTGCAAAAATACAACAATTTTTTTTATCTTTGTAGCCGTATAAAAAATGCGATGAATAGTAACCTTGATGCCAACGGCTCACATCTCTCGAAGGCCGAAAAAGATTTGGAAAACGTCCTGCGTCCTGATGCGTTCAGCAGCTTTGCCGGACAAGAGAAGGTCGTTGACAATCTTCGCGTCTTTGTGAAAGCCGCCGCGCAACGCGGTGAGGCATTGGATCATACCCTGTTGCATGGCCCGCCGGGATTAGGCAAGACGACACTTTCCCATATCATCGCCCATGAGTTGGGGGTCAATATGAAGATGACTTCAGGCCCTGTACTTGACAAACCAGGCAACTTGGCGGGTCTGCTTACCAGTCTGGAGCCTAACGATGTGCTTTTCATTGATGAGATTCATCGTCTTAGCCCTGTCGTGGAGGAATATCTTTATTCCGCTATGGAGGACTATCGCATTGACATCATGATCGAGTCAGGCCCCAATGCCCGAAGCATCCAGATTGCCTTGAATCCTTTCACGCTTATTGGCGCCACCACCCGTTCGGGTTTGCTGACCGCACCGCTCCGTTCGCGTTTCGGTATCAATTTGCGTTTGGAATATTACGATGCTAAGACGCTCTCGGGCATTGTGAAACGCTCTGCCGGCATCTTGCAGGTGCCCATCGACGAAGCAGCCGCCTACGAGATCGCTCGTCGCAGCCGTGGTACACCGCGTATTGCCAACTTGCTGCTGCGCCGTGTCCGCGACTTCGCCCAAATACAAGGCGACGGACGCATCAACGTGGCTATTGCCCGTGTGGGCCTCTCTGCCTTGAATGTGGATGAGCATGGCTTAGACGATATGGACAACAAGATTCTCAACACCATCATTGAGAAATTCAAGGGCGGTCCTGTCGGTGTCAACACCATCGCCACGGCGGTGGGGGAGGACGCTGGCACTATCGAAGAAGTCTATGAGCCTTTCCTCATCCAGGAAGGTTATCTGATGCGTACCCCTCGAGGCCGTGAATGCACGGATTTGGCTTATAAGCACTTGGGGAAAACAAGAATTTCCAAAACAGGAGAATTGGACCTGTTTAATTCTTAATGCTAAATTATCAAAGCTCTTTTCTTAATCTCGCCACCGGAATTCCCAACTGCTCCCTGTACTTTGCCACAGTGCGGCGGGCAATCGGGTAGCCTTTCTCCTTCAGCACATTCATCAACTCCTCGTCAGTAAGTGGCTTGGCTTTGTTCTCATCTTCCACGCAATCTGTTAAAATCTTCTTGATTTCGCGGGTCGAGACTTCTTCGCCTTCTTCGTTGGTGATGCCCTCGCTGAAGAAAAACTTCAGCAGGAAGGTGCCGTAGGGCGTTTGCACATATTTGCTGTTGGCTACACGCGAGATGGTTGAGATGTCAAGCCCGACTTTCTCTGCGATATCCTTCAGAATCATGGGTTTCAGCTTGGTCTCATCGCCGGTGAGGAAATACTCTTCTTGAATGTCCATGATGGCTTTCATGGTGATATACAAGGTGTGCTGACGCTGGCGGATGGCGTCAATGAACCATTTGGCACTGTCGATCTTCTGACGAACAAAGGTCGCGGCCTCCTGCATACTCCTTGATTCTTTACCCTTTGAGAAGTCATCCAACATTTTGATATACTGCTTGTTGACTTTTAATTCGGGGCTATTGCGGCCATCTAATGAAAGTTCCAAATTGCCGTCTTTGATATATATGAAGAAGTCGGGCGTGATGTAGTGGCTGTTTCTGGCTCCCGAGGTGGAAGAGTCGCCCGGTTTGGGATTAAGTTTGAGTATTTCGTCAATAGCGGCTTTGAGCTGGCGATTGCTTGCCCCGGTTTTCTTAGCGATTTTGTCGTAATGTTTCTTGGTAAACTCCTCAAAACATTCCTTGATGACGGTGATGCACAGCTTGTAGTCATTGTATGGATTCTCTTCCTGAAGCCGTTGTAGCTGGATGAGCAGACATTCTTGCAGGTCGATGGCGGCGATGCCGGGCGGGTCAAGCTGTTGAACGATTTTGAGAACACGTTGGACTTCTTCTTCAGTGGTCTCGATGTTCATGGTGAAGAGCAGGTCATCGACGATGTTTGTGATGGGGCGGCTTAAATAGCCGTTGTCGTCAAGATTGCCGATGATAACTTTGCCGATGATCTCGTCTTCTTCTGAAAGGTCGTGGTAGCCAAGTTGCTGGATCAGATAGTCTTGGAACGTCTCCTCGTGTACGATGGGCGCTTGGTAGTCTTCGTCATCGGCACTGTGGTTGTTGGCATGTGACTTGTAAGCGTAGTCGTATTCGTCTTCCTCTGGCAGATAGTCGTTGATGTCAAATTCTTCTTCCTTGTCGATGTGAAATTCATCGTCATTGTAGTCGTCGTTCTCGCCGTTGTCATCGGCATCGTCGTAACTGCCGCCAACGCTTTCATCGGGGCTTTCGCTGTCGCCTACAGTGGACTCGCTGTCGTCGCTGTTGATAGTGTCCTCAAGGGCGGGGTTGGATTCGATCTCTTCCTTGATTCTCTGCTCGAGTTCAATTAATGGCAACTGCAACAGCTTCATCAGCTGTATCTGCTGTGGCGAGAGTTTTAGCTCCTGTCTCTGTACCTGAGTCAATCGTTGGTCTGACATATCTTCTTACTTCTGTCTTCTAACTTCTGTCTTCTTAATACTTAATACAAACAATTTTTCGGTGTCCTCGGGAACGGGATGACGTCGCGGATGTTGGTCATGCCGGTGACGAAGAGCAGCAGACGTTCAAAGCCGAGGCCGTAGCCTGAATGTGGCACCGAGCCGAAACGACGGCTGTCGAGGTACCAGTTCATGCTTTCCTCGGGGATGCCTACTTCGTGCATGCGGTCGAGGATCTTGTTGATGTCAGTCTCACGTTCTGAGCCGCCGATGATCTCGCCGATGCCAGGGAAGAGCACGTCCATGGCGCGGACAGTCTTGCCGTCTTCGTTCTGTTTCATGTAGAAAGCCTTGATCTCCTTCGGGTAGTCGGTCAGGATGACGGGCTTCTTGAAGTGTTTTTCTACGAGGTAAC
>JAEEGL012074230.1_pt1 | contig 26594 bp, 10 predicted proteins | sample 9134231 | NCBI WGS metagenome assembly JAEEGL01 (sample SAMN16246548, study PRJNA631951) | gut metagenome | biome: gut microbiome; feature: rumen; material: fiber-attached | host: Bos | place: Iran: Karaj | collected 2018-10 | reverse complement strand
TAATCCTATTCCCATCATTATATATGTTTGAAGACATGAAAATACACAATATAATAAAGTCATCCATACATCCATTTTTTATAATTTTACTTTTTATCAAAGTATTAAATAAAAAAATTATAATTATTATTATTTCTATTAAATAATTCATTTGCTTATAAAATATCAAATTATTTTTATTTATTTATTATTAATACCCTAAATAATTAATTCATTATTTTTTAATATAACAACATATGATTGAAAGTATTTTTATAATTAATTGATATAAAATTTATCATCTCTTAGTTCTATAAATTATATTAATAAAAAGATGATAAATCTATTTTTACTCTATAACCAAATAAAATTATTTTTTGAAAAAATTTTTATCCTATTTTAATCATTGAAAATAATTTTTAATTTGAAATATTCAAAAAATAATAATTGAGACTTTCTATATAAATAAATAATTATAAAAATATTCAATTTATTCAATTAAAACTAATTAATTGACCTAATTAAATATTTTATTGATATATAATATATAAAATTATTTAAATTTGCAATCTTAAAATATATTTTCTATTGCTTAATTATTTTTTAACTTAAGAATTATTATGCTCCTAATAATATAACCAACAAAAACTAAGATAAATATATTTGTCCCTCAATAGAATAAGAAAAAAGAGAATATAGAATAAAATAAATAATATATGAAAATATAATTTTAATGGTTTTAATATAAAAATTAATTAAAAATCCAAAAAATAAATGCAAATAAGATGTATGACATTAAACATAATAAATATTTGTTTAAAAAATGAATTAAATCTTATTAATTATTAGTTAACTTTCATATATATATCTAATAAAAACTAAATTATTATAAAAAAACAAAATGTCACAAAATATCCCATATAAAAAAGAATTTGAACAAATAGTTCTGACAGGAAATGTTGATGATGCTTTAAAATCATTAGTTCCCAACAGTAAAGAACAATTATATGTGAAATTTATAGAAGAATTAAAATCATGTAAAAACAACTCTAAAATATCTGAAGAATTAAATACAATTATTAAAAATATTGATCAATTAACAAGAGATAGAGAATTAGTCAGAGAATGTGAATTAAAGAAAAATTTAATTGAATTTGATTTTCCTTCAACAAATGAAAAAAGAAAAAAAGAAATTATTGATGATTTAGGTAAACAATATCATGGATTAAATTTCAATCATAGACCTCCTGATTTTGCAACAAAATTAAAAAAAAAAGAAGAAAATATTAATAAAGAACCTTCAATTTTAACTGATAAATTACTTCAAGAAACCATAGATAAATTGTATCAAAGAAACAGAAATAATTATACTTATGAATTTAATAATACAGAAGAAATTAAAAGAAATGAAGTTTTTGCTAAAATTTTAAAAAGTGGTGATCAAGCAAAAATTAAAACAATTTTAGATTTAAGATTTAATCCTTTTTTTCTTTTAAAAAATGATGAATTTTTATTACTCATTGATTATTTAAATAAAACTAATATTGATTATAGTAATAAATTTGATCTTTCTAACTTCACTATTGAACAAATTGAAATGATGCTTGAAAAAATAAAAAATGAAAAAGCTATTGATTTAAATGAAACTATGGAAAATTATATAAAAAAAGTTTATCTTGAAAAATTAAATATGTTAAAAGAAGAGAATAATTTAGAAGAAGAAAGAAAAATACTTTTAGAAATTTATTCAAAAGTTAAGAAAAGTCCTGCTTTAAAAAATTATACTTCATCAATTATTTATCATCTTTTAAAAAATGGAGAAGAAACAAATAATTATGATCTTGAAATGTTTTTAAATTATTTACAAAATCCTTTTTCTTTTACTATGAATTATAATGATATCTTTAAAAATGAAAACACATTTTCAAATAATAAAGTATATAATTCATATAATGAGAATGATTATGTTTATGCAAAAGATGAAATTATAAAAAAATATTTAGAATATTTCTTCATGAATAAAAAAGCAGATATTAATACATTTAATAAATATATTAAAGAAGATTATTTAGAAAAAAGATTATATCGAGCTCAAATATTAACAGGAGAAATCACTAAATATAATGATAAATTAATGTATAAAGATGAATATGAAGAATTATGTAAAAGCGTAGAAATAACATTATGTGCTCATAATAAAACTTGTTTTAAAATAGATGAGCCAGTGATATTAGATTTTGATTTAAAAAATGTCCCAAATTTAACATTATCAATATTTACAATAAATACAGAAAATTATTATTTAGATAAAAAACAACCAATAACATCATTAATTAATGTAGAAGGAATATTAACTACATCAGAAATGATATTTAATTATAAAATAAAACCTCAAATACGTCATAGAGAAACAATAAAAATAGATAAAATACCAAATAATAAAAGAGGAGTTTATTTAATTGAAATTGTAGGAAATGGAATATCAAGTAGAGCAATAATAAAGAAAGGAACATTAAATTTAATAACTCGTTCAACTTCAAAAGGTAAATTATGTTATATTATAAATGAAAAAAATGAAATAATGAAAAGTCCTAATACATATATTTGGTATAATGGTAATAAATATAAATGTGAAACAAATTCTGGTATGATTGTTATTCCTTATAGTTCTTTTAAAACTGGAGAAAATAAATGTATAATATTTACAGATGATTATTCTGATATTGCAAATATTCAAAGTGATGGAGAATATTATACTTTAAAAGGTAATTTTAATTTAAATTCTTCTTCTGTTTTAACTGGAAATATGGCAAAAGTTACTTTTAAGCCTGTGATTCTTGTCAATGATAGACAAACTTCTCTTTCAATTTTAAAGAATAATACTATCCAAGTTAATTTAATGAAGGAGGAAGATGGAAATATGGTTCCAATTTCAAATACTATTAATGATATTAAATTTAATGAAAATGATGAATATGAATTTGAAGTTAAAATTCCTCCTTTATTTAAATCTATTTCATACAAATTTGAATGTGATGTTATGAATTTATCAACTCATAAATTACAACATTTAATTTATACACAAAATGAAAATGTTGATGGATTAAAAAATTCAAAAACTAAAGATTGCTTCTTAAGAAAAGTTAATAAAGGAAATGAAATAAATTATATTCTTGAATTTATTGGAAAAAATGGAGAAGTTGTTTCTGATTATGTTTTAAATGTTTTCATTAAATTTAAATATTTAAAAGAAATGATTAATATAAATTTAAGAACAGACGACAAAGGACAAATTAATTTAGGGCCTTTAAAAAATGTTTCTTTTATTAATGTTAATGACCAAATGTTTAATATATCTGGAAATTCAAGATATTCATATCCAGATTCAATAGATGTTATTAAAGGAGAAAGTATTTTATTACCATATTATAAAGAAGATGAAAAAGATGAAATATTATTAATTAAATTTATTGGAGAATCTTTTACCTTATATTCAAATATAATAGAAGTGCTTGATATTAAAAAATATATTACCTTTAAAAATTTCGAAATTTCAAATGATAAAAGTAATTATTTTGAAATTACAATTCATGATTTAACAGAAGGAAAATATGGTTTAATTTTAAATCAAGAAATAATAACAATTGAAATTCATGATGGAAATTATTGGGAAAATATGTCAAATTTCATTATGGAAAAAAATCAATTATGTGAAAATTCTGAAGTTAGATTACCAATATATATGAATAATTTAGTAATCGATAAAACAAATAGTGAAATACAATTTTCTTTAAAAAATCAATTAGGTAATCCAAACATTCATGCAAATATATTTATGTATGAATATTTACCAAATGATTTTAATCAATATTTTGATAATTATTCAAGTTTACTTATTGAAAAAATAGAAATGAAAACAGTTCAACCATTTGCAAAATGGAAAAACATATATTTATCAAATAGAGTATTAAATGAAGAAATTCAATATGTTTTACAAAGAAAAAATTATGAGGATTTAATGGGAAATTCCTTAGAAATGCCTTCTCTACTTTTAAAAAGACAATATACAAAAAGTAGTGCAATTGAAGCAGAAAAATTAGAAAAAGGAAATGTATATAAAAAAACAAATGCTGAAATGGCAAAAGAATCAAAAAAGAAATATGGAGCAAAATCTAGTATGAAAAGTATAGACAAAAAACCTAGGATATCAGATTTTCAAAATTTTGTTAAAAATCTTCCTATAATAATGACTAATATTAAATCATCTAATAATGAATTTGTTATTAAATTTCCTGATAAAAATACTCTTAATAAATATTCATTTATTCAAATTGTTTTAATTGACGATAAATCAATTAATTCAAATTTAATTACTTTACAAGATGAAAAATATAATGTAGAAAAAAGACCTATTTGTAATGATAAAATATTAGATAATTCTAAAAATTATTCTGAAATCAAAAAAACTGAAATTTATTTAAAAGGAAAAGAATTTTCTATTAGTGAAACTTCTAATGATAGAATTATTGATTCTATTGAAAAATTAATAAGTTATCTTCTTATTCAAAATTCTAGTTTAACATCTGATTGGAAAAAATTATCTTTCTTATTAAATTTAGATGAAGGTCGTTTTAATGAGAAAAAATTTCTAGAAAATTTATCTGAAAATATATCACATGAAGTAAATATATTTTTATATTTTAAATACCCAAAAATTTTCGAAAAATATGTAAAAGACATTTTAAAATACAAATTTGAAAAAACATTCATTGATTATTTCCTTTTAGAAGATATTGAAACATTAGAAATGTATTTAAACGCTGAAAAAATAGCAAAATTAAATTTATTTGAATTATGTCTACTAATAATAACATTCATAAAAACAAAGCCAGAAGAATGTAAAAATATAAGAAATATAATAGAAAGTAGAGTTGATAAAGAAAACGTAGATCAAATTCTTCTTCGTAACTTTGATATAATGATGAATGTTAAATCAGATGATAAAATAGAAAAAGAAAAAGAAATGACAAGAGCCCTAATGAAAGAGGAACCAAAAGAAGAAATGGATTATTATGAAGAAATGGATGTTGATATGGAGGGAGAAATGGAACCAGATATGAATGAAATGAATGATGAAGTGGAAGAAGCATATGACAGTAGAATTTTCAGAGGTTTCAGAGGGGTTAGTGGAGGTTTCAGAGGAAGAAAAAAAGGCATATTCAATAATAATAGAGAATGTGGATTGGGTGACGAAATTATCCGTTCAAACAATTTATTTTCTAATAGTTCTCAAATGATGGCACTTGAAAGTAATATTATGGCTCCAATGATGGCTGTTGGAAGTTCAGTACCTATGAGTCAAATGATGGCTTCTAATTATTTGAATATGTGTCAATCTGATATTATGTCTATCGAAAAAAGTAATGATTTTTCTAAAGCCGTAAATATAAATAGAATGGATGCTGGAGCTGAATTTGAGAAACCAGGTGAAGCCAAAGAATATAAAGAAAGACATTATTTATTTAGACAACATAAAGACATGTTATATTCTCCTCTTTGGCTTGATTTTGCTGATTATATTTTAAAAGAAAAGAAATATAATGATTTCTTATCTAAATATATTTTATATAATGTAGATAATATTTGTGAGTTAATTTGGATTCTTTCAATTTTTGATTTACCTATCGAGAGTGTTAAACATGAATATAAGAGAAATGAAAATAATGATAGAATCATAATTATAACGCCAAATAGTAATTTATTATTATTTACTAAAGAAATATGTGAAGCAAAAGTAGAATTAAATTCCAAATTATTAATAAGTCAAAATTTAATAAATGTATCTCATCCAAACTCTTATGGTACAGATGATGAAAATAATATAATGATAGGAGATACATATACTCATGAAGTAATAGTGACAAATATATCAAATAAAAAAATAGATTTTGACATATTTATACAAATTCCAGAAGGTTCAGTTCCTTTGAACCAAACATATTATACTCAAAATCATCATATTTCTTTAAATAGTTTTATAACCTCATCATATTCAACAACGTTTTATTTCCCAAATTCAGGAAAATATAAGCAATATCATCCAATAGCAACTAAAGAAGGGATTGTTATAAGCATAGGAAATCCATTAACATATACAGTGAATACAGAAAGAGTATTAAATGTGAATAACAATAATAATGAAGAAAATAATAAATATGCAAAAGATACACATATTCCAGGTAAATTATCTAATATTTTAGCAACAGGAGATAAAAATAGTATATATAATTATTTTGAAAACGATGCTTGTTTACCTCAAGATGTTTCTCTAGTTTTTTGGTTAGCAAAAGATAAAGAATTTTTCAAAAAATTAATAGGAATATTACGTAATAGAGGAATATTCAATTCTGTATTTTGGGGTTATGGATTTATGCATTATGATATAGAAGCAATTAAAGAATATTTAAATGAAAAAACATTTATTAAAGAACAATTAGGAGAAGGTTTTTCTTCTTCTTTAATTAACATTTCTGATGTTGATGAACCTTATCTTTCTCCTCATTTAGATTATGCTCCTTTATTTAATGCAAGAGTTCATCCTTTAGGTAAAAGAGAAAGTTACATTGACAATGATCAATTTAAAGAAACTTATCAAAAGTTTATAATTAAATTAATGGGAATGGAAAAAATAAATGCTAGGAATTTATTAAGATTAACATATTATTTAATTTTACAAGAAAGAATTGATGAAGCTTTTAAAGTATTTAAAAAAATAGAACCTAAAGATGTAATTGGAAGTGAACATAAAAGTGAGAAAATTCAATATGATTATATTAATGCTTATATTGATTTTTGTTTGGGATACCCTAAATTTGAAATTGCTACTAAAGTATGTTTAAAATATAAGAATTTCCCTTTATTAAATTGGAGAGAAAAATTTGAAGAAATTGAAAATGAATTATTTGAATTTAATGGAAAAGAAATTGTAACAATGTCAAGTATTGAAAAAGGAATGGAAGGTATTGATTTAGATAAAAAACAAACTAGAAAAGATATGGAAAAAGAATTAAAAGAAAAAGAACCAAGATTATCATTTTCAATTAAAGAGAAACAATTAGAAATTATTCATTCAAATATTTCAAGTATTTCTATTAAATTTTATCCTATTGATTTAGAAACTTTATTTAGTAGATCACCAGAAATTTCTTCTATAATTAATGGTAATAATAATAAATCAAGTGATGACTTTTGTTTTGTTGTACCAAATTTTTCAACTGTTTTAAAAATAGACGAAAGTAAAATAAATAAATTTGAAAATATTACAATATATGAAATTCCAAAAGAATTTAATACTAAAAATATATTTATTGAAATAAGTTCTGAATCATTTAAAGTTTTTGATATGTATTTCAGTGCAAATTTAAAAGTAATTATTACTGAAAGTATAGGAGAATTAAAAGTTGTGGATGATAAATTAAAACCAGTTATTAAAGCTTATGTTAAAGTTTATTGTAAATCTCAAAATGGAGAAACAGAATTTTATAAAGATGGTTATACTGATTTAAGAGGAAAATTTGATTATATTTCTTTGAATACTGATCAATTAAAAACTTCAGAAAAATTCTATATTTTTGTTAGCGAAGATAATTTAGGTTCAATCATTAAAGAATGTAAACCACCTTCAAATGTTAAACGAAGTGGAGATTCTCAATTGGATGATATTTATAAATATAAACAAAATATGAGAAATGAATGGAGAACTCAAAATAAAATATAGAAGATTTTGAAAATATAATAATTATTTATTAAAATTATTTGTTAATTTAATTTTTTTTCTTTTTTAATTTAAAAAAATATTTCCAAAATAATCGATGATCATAAATTATTATTAATTTATATCTTTTTTAAATTCTCATAAAGTATTAAATTAATTTTTATCTCTATCAAATAGAAAAAAAATAAAAATATAAGGGAGAATAATAAAAAGATAAAATAATTATTCTATATTGTGAAACTATTGTGATTAGAAAAAATGATATTTTATTTAAATTATTTCAAAATAAAAGATAATTTAAAATATAAAAATTGTTTGAAATAAATTTTATTCAAATGAATTTTCAATAATTTTTATCAATTTTTTACTTTAATAAAAATTATTCTTAAAAAATAAAAATAATAATTTCAAATTTCAATTCTATTTCTAATATTTAATATTTTAAAAAAATGGATATGCGTACTCAAATATTTGATGATATTTTAAAAGAAGATAACTACTTTATAATATCAATTGTAAGTAAAGCACAAAATCATTGTTGTTTAGAAACTTTACCAAGAATAAATAATATATTAAAATATATATTAAATGAGGATAAAAAAAATTTACAAAAAGAGTGTTATTTAGGTTTACCTGATGAATTACCATGTTTAAGAGCTTTAATATGGAAAATAAATTTTAAATATTTACCATTAAATATAAAACAATGGGAAAAAAGTTTATATTTAAAGAGACATGAATATATAGAAATTAAAAAGGCATTTTTATTAAAAATATCAGAAGAAATAAAAATATTTGAAGAAATAGAAGAAAGAGAAAAAAATGGAAATTTAAATGAAAAAGATGATTTATTGATATTATCAAAAAATACAGATAGATATTTATTAGAAACAATAAATAAAGATATAAATAGAACAAGAATAGGATTTCAATTTTTTTTACAACCTGTTAGGAAAACAAATCTAACAGAAAATGATTTAACAGAAATGATAAAACGTAAAAAAAATTGTGCATATAATAATTTTAAAGAAGTATATTTAAAAGGAAGAGAAAAAGAAAATTTAATAATAAATGAAAATCATTCAGATGTTATAGAAAGAATATTATATATTTATTCAAAATTAAATAAAGATGTAGGTTATGTTCAAGGAATGAATGAAATTGTTGCTCCAATTTATTATTGTTATTCATGTGATAATATGGGTTTTATTAATAAATTAAATAAAGAAGAATGTATTGAAGCTGATACTTTTTGGTCTTTTTCAATATTAATGGATGATATAAAAAATTTATTTTTAAGTAAAAAAGATAAAGAAAAGGATGGTATGTTTGGTGTTATTGATAATTTTAATAAAATAATTAAAATTTGTGACTATGATTTGTATAAATTATTTCTTAAAAATAATATTAATTTAATTCAAGTTTGTTTTAAATGGTTTAATTTATTTTTTTCACAAGAATTTAAAATGCCTGATATATTAAGATTATGGGATAGTTTTTTTTGTGAAAATAATAGATTATTTTTTGTATATTGTTTTGGAGTTGGTGTTTTAAAATATAAAAAAAAAAAATTAATGAGTAAAAATGATATGTATGAAATTATTCAAGAACTTGGAAAAATAGAAACAAATGACGTTGAAGAAATTATTGATATTGCTATTAATATTAAGAAAAAATACCAAAACAAAATTTTAGATTTAATTAAAAAAAAGTAAGAACAATTGAGGATTATATTTATAAATATGAATACCAAATTTAATCATAATCTAACTCAATAATCTTTATTATATATTTCATATATATTGCTCGATTTAATATATATATTTTAAATTTTAAAATTTTTCTTTTATTTTTAATTACTTTTTTTTTCCAAAATAGAGCTTCTATGAAATAATATTTACACAGGATTTAAATCTGATATATAATTGAAATTTAATTACTTTCCATTTATTGCTTGATGAAAATTTAACAAATAAATAATTATTTTTATTTCATTATTAGAATTAATATTATTATCACTTGAATTCATTATGGTTAATTTATTAGGTTTTGTTAAATTTTTCAATTGATTAAATTTCTTTAAGTCATCTCCTACTTTATCTTTTAGTATTTTTCTATGATAAAAGATTATTTTTCTTTTCTGATTATAATAAAAACCTTTTAAAAAAATGTAAAAAAAAATTGTAGCTTTATTTTTGTTTATAATTTTCCATTTTTAATAATAATTATATAAATTGAAAAATAAATAAAACAAAATTTATTAAATTTAAAATATATCTTGTTAATAATATTATTTATAAATAATCAATAAATATAAAATGAAAATTTGCTTTTTCTTCAATATTATATATAATATCAAAATATTTAAGTTATTAATTAATCTATATATTAATAAGATTGAAATGTTCATAAATTGTTTGATTTTCTTAATTAATTATGATACATTTTTTTGAAATATACAAAAAATAAATTTCATTTTATTCTTAACAAACCATTCTCACAGAACATAATTTAGTATTATAATGCATATAAACTTTTTTCTTTAAAAATCTAATATATTTTTCCCAATCATCAGTCAATAAATTAGTAAAAATAATATTTTTTTTTTGAAAATTTATTTTATCATCAACGGTTATATCAGAATAAGAAGTTTTTGTAGAATCAAAAGAACACATTTTTAAAATTTCTTTTTTTGATATTTTTTCTTTAATTGTTTTCTTTTCATTTTCAGTTTCAAAATATAAATCTATTGGAACAATAAAAATTTTTTGAGAAAAAGAAGAAACAAATAAAAGATGATTCATTATTTATATTTAATTGAATAAAATCATATTAAATAGGAAATTAATTATTTTTTCATTAATAATAAATTATAAATAGTATCTTTTTAAATTGATGAATTTAAATTATTTAAAAAAGCCAAAATATTGAAAAAGATTAGCATTAGATAAAATTTAAAAAATCAACTAACCTTATAAAAATTTTTTAAACCCCTAAATTAAAAATAAAAATTATAATGTTAAATTTTAATATATTTTTAATTATTATTATTTAAAAAGACATTTTTTTTTTCATCTTTTTCTCCAAAAATTAAATTTTTACAAGCATTTTTGAGTCCAATACCATTAATTTTAGGGATCATATAATAATTAGAACCTCTTTTTTTAATATTTCCATAAGGAATTTTATGACAATTAAACATTAAATAATATGTAACATTTCCACATCTACATAGTAATAATTCAATTGTAATCCAAAATAATATTATTCCACTTATTAATAATAATAAAACAAAAAAACTTCCAATTATCCCTAAATGATTAAAGAAATAATAAATATTTGCAAAAGCATATTCACTGATTTTATCTTTAAAAATGACAGAATTTATTTGACTAACAAGAGAAAAATTGGTAAACCAAATACATAAAATTAATGTAGAATAATATCCTAAATTTTCACTACTAATGCAAATTCCTAAAAAATGGGAATGGAAATAAAAATTATTTACACATCTATCACAAATATTACAATGTACTGTTTTTCTATTCTTTTTTATTAAACATCTTGGACAATCTTCTCCTTCATTTGGAAGTTCAAATAAATTTCTAAGAAAACTTTCATAAGTTTTTTTTAATAAAGTTTCATTTAAAGTTTCTTGATTGTTTAATCGAAAACTTTGATGATAAAAATTATTTATTGAATCAGGTAAATTTTTGAATAGTTTATAACATGAAACAATAACAAAAAGTATTGTTGATAATTGGTATAAATGAATTAATAAACTAACATTAAATTTTAAAGTTACAGTATTAATAACAAAATATAAATAAGAAAAAACTAAACATGATAGTATAGCGTATATTCCAATACATCTTCTTTTAAAAATAGTTGAAATTTCTTTGGAAATAAAATGGAATTTTAATAAATATAAAAGATTATATATTTTAAATGAATCTCTTCTTGGTAATAGTAAAGTTAATATAAAAGCTTTATAAAAACTTTGGTTTTTATATCTACAAGCTGTATTTAATAATTCATAGTTAAATTTATTATAACTTTGATAAGTTTTTAAATCTCTTGGTTCAGTCATGTAATCAAAAATAGAATCAAAATAATATTTTAATAAATATTTACAGCATTTATTCCCATTTAAAGATATTAAAGTGTCTGTAAAATTTGGAACACTTTCTTTAAATTTTTTAACCCCTAAATGCTTCAAAGCAAATTTTAAAACTATAATATTATCAGATTCTAAAGAATAATTAAATATATTTTTTCCTTCTTTATCTATATGATTTAAATCACATTTTTTATATACTAAAGAATAAAACATATTAAAATAATAATTAGGTATTGTTTTTAAAAGAGGAGTAACTCCGTTATAATCTTGACAATCGAAATCAACATTATCTAAATTTAAAAAATAAGAAGAAACAAAAAGATCTTGTCTTTCATTTGTACAAACTAGATGAAAGGGGGTTTCTCCAAAATTATTTTTATAATTTACATCAGCATTAAATAATTCTATTAAAGTTTTAACAACATTTAAATAAGAATATTTAACTGCTAAATGCAAAAGAGTATTTCCATCAGAATCTATTATTTCATTTACATCAATTTTCCTTTTTTCTAATAATATTGCACTTGGCATAAAATTCCCATTTATTGCTTCTAATTTGTGATTTACTTCTTTTATTTCTAATTTATTATTTTCATTTTCCAATTGAGAATCAAAACTTTTATCATTTACTTTTGTGTTATTTTCATCTTCATAAGAATCTAATTTTGTTTCTGAAGTTATTGGAAATTCTATTGTATTTTCTTCATCTTTTAATTTATCAGTTTCGTTTATATTTATATTATTATTTGGTAGTTTATAATTTTCAGCATCTTTGATATTTAAAATCTCACTCATTTTATAAATAAAGATAAAATTTTTTAATTTTTTGTTCAAAAAATATATATATAATATATTAAAATAAGTGTTTAATAAAAAAATTTAATAATTGAAAAAATAAAAATAATTAAAGAAATTAATGATAATAAACAATTTACAAAATGAATAATAATAATTCAGATCTTTTAAGCAATAAAACAAAATGTTATTGCATTAGAAATTTAATTACTAATTGTTTCAAAAAAAAGATAAAAAAAAAAGTGACAGACCAAAATTCAGAATTAAATTATATTTTAACAAGAAAGAAAGATTTCCTTAGATTGACGACTCAAAACAAAGATATGAATATAGAATCAACAATAAAAAATTCAACAGGCTTAATGAAAAATTCAACAACAAGAATAAACAACACTTCAAATTCTCGTAATAAGAACTTTACAACAAACTCAAAAATAATAAACTTAACTCAAAAAAGAAATCCTCCAGAAGAAAAAAAAAAATTTTTCCATGAATTTAAAGATAAACTTCGTTGTTTTTTTTGTGGTGGAAGAAACTGTAAGCATGAAAATTATATAAATAATTTAAAAAATGACAATGCAATAGAAGGATTAAATTCAAATTTTATAACAGAAAATGTAATAGCAAGTCAAAGACCAAGTGAAATATTAATTCAAAAATATAAATTAATTCAAAAATTTAAGGAATTAAATATAGGTTTAATAGTAAATTTACAAAGAGAGGGAGAACATCCTTATTGTGGTCCAAATGCATATAAATTAACTTCAAGTGGTTTTTCATATAATCCTTCAGTTTTTTCTTCAGATGATATTAAAATTAAATTAAGTGGTTGGAAAGATATGTCAGTTCCTACATCAATGAATTATATGTTAGATATTGTTAAAGAAATGAGTATTGTTACTATTGATAAAAAAAATAAAGTTATTGTTCATTGTCATGCTGGTTATGGAAGAACTGGTGTTGTTATTGTTTGCTATTTATTATATAATAGTTTAAAAGATTGTGATACTGTTATCAAGGAAGTTAAAAGTAAAAGAAAAAAATGTGTTGAAACTAAAAATCAAATTAAATATTGTAAAAAATTTGAAGAGTTTTTAAATCATTCTAGAATTCTCTTCGGGGAAAAAGAAAGTATTGATGTTTATTTAAAAAGACAAGAAGATTTACTTTTTGGAGATGAATTAAATAAATATGGATTTATTCCTAAGATAATTGTTAAAGTTATTGAAAAAATTTGTTTTTTGAGAAAAAAATATAATTTAGATAATGCAATGATTTATAAATTTTTTCAAGGGGTTTTAATTGATTGGAATGATGAATTAGAAAATATTTTATGTGCTATGAAAAAAATGATCAACAAAAATAATTGGACATTATTTGAACAAACTGAAAATATAATACTTATTATTGAATTATTATTTGATTGGTTTGAAGATTGTGTAGAATATATTATTAGTCCTGAAAGAACTGAAAATATAATTTTAAGTAATATTTATAATGAATATAGTAAAGAAATAGAAAGTTTTATAAATGGAAAAAATATATTAGAAAACAATAAATGTAAACAATTTTTTGATTTTATTAAAAAAGAATATCATTGTTTTGAATATGAAATTTTATTTTATTTTGCTTCATTTTTCATTGATTTTCCACCTACTGGATTAGAAGAAGAAAATAACTTTGATAAAATGATTGATAGGATTTCATTAGAATTACTTGGCTTTTCTTTTAGTGAAAAAAATAATAATGATGAATATAGTAAAATCACCTATCCTTTAATAAAAGGATTATCTAATATAATAAAAGCAATTTATTTCTCTTTAAAGGCTAATGCTTCCTTAAATATTAATGAAAATGATGCTTTAAATAATTCTTTTTATTATGTTTGTCCTCAAAGAAAAAATGTACCTATTAAAGTTACTTACTCTAATAATGATACCTTAAATGCATTAAATCAAGTAAACCTAATTCCAAGGAAGAGAAAATCAATGTTTTTGAAATCAAATTTAAAATTTTTAAGAAATTCAAATGTTTCTGAGTCTTCTGATTTTAGTTCTCCTTTAAAAATTAAAAGACAAAAAACCGGAACAGCCGGAAATTTTTGTTTTCATAAAGGAATAAATGGCATTAACTCTAAAGCTGAATTAAAGAAAATTTATGATATTTTATCTCTGCATTTTTCTAATAAAAAAACAATATCTAATGATGATTCTAATGTTAATTTAAATAACAATAGATCATATTTAAATAAAAGCAATGAAGAAATATCTATTGATTATTGTTATTCTCCTGAGAAAAATGTATCTGGAAAATCACAAAAATTAGAAGAAGTTATTGAAGAAATTTTAAAAAAAAATCCAAGTTCTTGTTCAAGTAGTTGTATTAATGTTTCAATGAATAGTAAAAATAGTAAAAAAAGTATAAAAAAATGTATTTTTAAATCTGAATTATCTCCTATTACAGCTTTAAATATCCCTAAGAAAATTAACAACAAAAAAGTAATAAAAAATAATTATATTAATGAAGAAAAGAAAAAAGAAATTATTAATAATGCAATTAATAACATTAAACCTTTGAATCTATATTCAAAAAGTAAAAGTATTATTGATACAGAAACAAATGAAGATGAGATTAGTATTAAAAAAAATAAAACTCATTTAAGAAAAACAATTGTTGATGAATTAAGAATTTTCAACCAAAAAAATTCTGATGTAAAAGCTAAAACAAGGAGAAAAGGTTTAGATATGTCTAAATGTAAAAATAAAAGTGATAGAGCTTTAATTGATTTAATGAAATATATGAATACTATGGAAAAAATAAAAATTTTAAAATAAATGTATTATAAATAATAATATCACATTTTATAAGTGTTTAAGTATATAGATATCAATATTTTCTTTTTTCAAATATTTATTTTAGGAAATGAAATAATGTAAATAATTAATAACAAATTTTTCAAACATTTTATTTTTCAAGTAAATAAAGAATAATACTTAAATATTTAAAAAGAGTTTTTTGAAAAATTTTAAATAATGATATATAGTGTAAATAAGGTTTTTCAAAAGTAACCCCAAAAAATTCAAAAAAAATGTTTTAAGTTTGAGAAATACATATTTTCCTAATAATTATTCAATAACTTTAGAAAAATGATTATAATAAACTATATTTATTTTTTAAAATATAACTAATTATCTTTTAAATTGATTAAAATTTATATTTTATTTATGTTTTATCAAAATAATTTATAAAATTTTTAAAAAATAATAAGTTTTTAAAATAGGAAAAAATTGTTTTTAAAAGTGTTAAATAAAAAATGAAGTGATTCAGGAATAAATAATCTTTATTATTTTTTTAATAATTTTTGTGGAGGTATATAAATATTTATTATAATTTAAGGATGAAAATTTTTTGGTGATGCAGAACAAACACTTATTATTTTAAATAATTCTAAAACTTCACTATTTAATAAATTAAAATCCCCTATTTTAGAAATTTTGCCTGTAATAATATTTCCAGAAATAGAACTTTTAACAATATTAGAAATTTTATTTTTAAATAATTCATCTTTTATAATATAAAATTTCTTCATATTTTCACATGAATATTTTTTAATTCTTTCATTATTAAAATTATTGAAAGTATTTTGTAATTTTTCTAAATCAATATTTGATGTTTTTTGAAATTTAGTTAAAATTTCTTTATCTTTATTATTTTTTTTATAATATTCTTTTACTGGAATTAATAAATTAGAATTAGGTAAAATTCCATTTTTTTCTAATTCATAAGACAAAATAGAAATTGATTTTAAATTATGATTTAACATTTCAAAAAATAAGGATAAGAGCAGATAATTTTGATATACTTGATTGTATACATTTAAATTTGAATTTTTGAATTTTTCCCAATTAATAACTCTCATTGCTTCTAAAATATCTAAATATTCTAAAATGTTATTTTCATTTATTTCATTTTTTTCTAAATCTTTATCAAAATTTTCATAAAGTTTTTGAATATTATTATTTAAAGTCTCATAATCATTTTCAATAATAATTTTACAATAACCATTGATTTTTGTTTTTAAATTATTATAAATTTCTTTTTCTTTTTCTTGTAAATTACCAAATAATAATAAAAATGAATAAAGTAAAGCATTTAAATTTTCATTTTGACAATTTTCAATAACATTAACTTGTTTATTATAGTTACTAAATTTTAATTCTTGACATAATAATCCAAACATAACATCATATTCATACAAATAACTATTAGTTAATTTAATAACTAAATAAGCAATTTCTAATTCATTTCCTCTAATTAAACATTTAATAGCATTATTAACTTGTTTAATCGATAAATAAGCACAAGCTGCTTGAACACAATTTCCACTTGATAATTTATCTTTAGCTATTTCATTTGAAATTTGTTTTAACTTTGAATCATTTTCTAAATTTTTTAAAGTTTCTTCAATATCTTCATCATTATCATCATTTGTGAAAAATCCACCTGTTGGGTCATTGATATTATTATTTTTTTTATCAGTTTTCATTTTATTTATCATTTTATTTAACCAAACCATTTTAGCATCTTCATATAAATTTTTCTCAGATAATAATTTTAAAGAAGGTTCAAATTCATTTGAATTTAAAGATGCAAATAATTTATCATTATCAGAAATATTAATGTCTTCATTTTCATTTTTTAATAAATATTCAGAATATTTTTTAGTTAATTCTTCCCAATATTTAATTGAAACATGTGGAGCTGCAATAATTGCTTTTTTCCAATTATTTAAAGCTATATTTAACTCACAATATTTTTCCCAATCACCACATTTAGCGCAATTATCTATTGCTTCATTTAATAAATCTTCTTTTTTCTTTTTAAATGAGATTTTCATTGAATTATTATAATAATTAAATTCTAAATTGGATATTTTACTTTTATAAGCCGAATATAAATCTGCAATATAAAACATTTTATTTTTATCATCATTATGTTCTTTTAATCCAAGAATAACTCTTAAAATATCAAATAATTCTTTAATATAATCATTATAAAAGAAAAAATTAACAATAGTCTCAGCTCTGGAGACAAAATCATCTTTTTTAACAGATTCTAATTGTTTTTCTAAACTTTTATATTTATTATAAATATCACAACTAGAATGATTGAAATTAATAATAAATTCAATAGGATTTCTAACATAATTCCAAAATCTAATTGAATTATCTTTTGAAGAAGTAATTAAAAGAAAAGGATGATTTGGACAAACATCAATACCATAAATATCAGAATAATGACCAGAAATTAATCCTACACAAATCATATATTTAGTATCCCAAATTCTTGAAGTTTGATCCCAAGAACCACTTATTAATTTATTTGGATCTTCTTTAATCCATATAATTTGTCGAACATTATTAGTATGTCCTAATAAGAATTTACCTTTAATATCTTTATTATCTAAATTCCAAATTCCTATTTTAAAATCATCTGATGAACTTGCTAAAATTTTATTTTTTGGATTATATGCTAATCCAAATACTTTTTGAGTATGTCCTGATAATTGTTTCTGGGAATTTTCTGTATGATTTTTATCATATATTCTTATAAAAGAATCTTCACATGCAACAGCAAAAAAATTATCATAAGGAGAAAATTTAATTTGAAACACTTTCACTTTAATATTTACTTCAGAAATTAACATTATTTTTCCTCCTTCTAAAGTAGAAATAAAAATAGAATTATCACAAGAAGCAATTATATCATTTTTTTCATTCCAATCAATTCCAATAACTTCACTGTCATTTTTTTCATTTCCTAATTTTATAGAAGAAATATTTTTTTCTAAATCAATATCCCAAATTCTTAATCCTCTTTTTGAATCTCCTGTTAAAATTAAATTATCATTTATTGGAGAATATTTTACAGAATACATTTTAGGAATATCATCATTATTTATAATTCCAGGTTCATTAATTTTTAATGATAATAAAACATAATCTTTTGTCATATCCCAAATTTTTAAACTTCCATCATAAGAAACAGTTGCAAATTGACCATATTTAAAAGGAGAAAATTCTAAATCAAATATTGTACTTGTGTGAGATGGAATAGAAGAAAATATTATTTTTTTTAATTTTATATCATAAATTTCAATTTCACCATTTTCTAAAGACATTAATATTTCATTTCCATTTGGAGATATTTTACTATTTAATAATGGAACATCTGTTAATTTGGATATTGACTTATATGATTTTTTACTTACATTCCAATATGTTATTTTTGTTGATTTATTTAATGTTGAAATAAAGGAACCAGGCTCGTTTTTTAACCATATAATTTTATTTAAAGAATTTCCATGTTTATCGAATTTCATTATAATTGATGGATTATTATTATTCATATCACATAATGTTATTTCTGTATTTTGAAATCCTACTAATAAATATTTATAATTTTCATCAGAATTATACCATTGTAATTCAACTATATTATTGTTATCTTCTGTTTTTACTTCTATATAATTTATATATTTTTTTCCTGAGTCTTTATTACATAAATATATTTCTTGTTTATTATTTGAATATACAAAATCATTTTTATTGAAAGGATACCATGCTATTAAATTTGGTTTTCCACAAACTTTCCATTGAGTAATAGTATGTGTTTTAATATCTATTATAAATATTTCATTTTTTTCATTTAAAACTAATAATTTATCATCTATATTAAATGAAAAATTTAATAAATCGTTGAAATTATTATAATTATGAATTTCTGAAGTTGTTAAAATATCATATAAAAAAATTCCATTTTTTGGATAATATATTGCAATTTCATTTTTTTTTTCTTTATTTAATGCTATGATTTTTAATAATCTATCTTGAACAGGTTTTAAAATTGTTTTTAATTCTTTTGTTTTTATTGAATAAATCATGACAGCCATTGTTGAAGCATAACAAAAATAATTTAAATTTATATCTATTATAAATTTATTTTCTAATTGACATCCTGGAGGATAAACTTTCTAAATAATTTTTATAATATTTATTATACTAATTGTTTTATTTCTTCATTTAATGAAACATTCATTTTTAAAATAAAAATTTAACTTATAAAAACACTTATAATATTTTTTAAATTTTAACAAAAAATTAAATTTATTTTATTCATAATCAAAATTAGTATTATAATTTAAAATGACTCCTTGATTTTTAGAAGTTTTTCTTGTTATTAATGGAACTGTAATTCCTTGTTCATATTTTCCTAATCCTATTATAATTAAATTATTTTAATTCTACCTTTTCCTTTCCATCCCATTTTTTCAAGCATTTTCCAAGCTTTTTCTTCTCCTGTTAATTTATTTTTTTCTATTTTTTTATTTGCCATATTTTGTTTTGATAAAATCTAATCAAAGAAATAAATAATTTAATTAAACTTTCAGAAAATCATTTGGGTTTTTTGGATCATATTCTTCCATTATGTAATTATTTAAAATTATTTTTATTTTAGGAATTTAAATATTTAAAAATTAGTATAGTTAGTGTAACTTTAAAATAATATTTAACTTAAAAAGAAATAGGTATATAGAATATTATATTTTTATAATATAATTAATTATAGTATATCATATAATTTAATAGAATTTTTGTTTTTGGAATATTTTTTTACTTGTATAACTATGTTTTGTTTTTAAAATATTATTTATAAATTGAAAAAAATTCAATTCAAATTATGGTAATCATAGAAATAAATAAAAATTATTAATTTTAAATGGATTAATTCAAAAACTATAAACCTTATTAAATCAAATTCAAAGGGAAAAAAATATTTTTATTTAAAAAAACCAATTAATTTATATAAAATATATTATTTCAAAGTTTCTTTTATTTAGAAATCAAAGAAAAAGTAATTTAACTTTATATCATAAGAATATTATAATTTATTAAAAGTTATAGATATTTAAAAATTTTTTTATTTTTTAATATAAATTATTAAATTACAAAAAATGAAAACTCCTATATCCTTAAGACTTGAACCAAATCAATCTCCAAAGAAATTATCTAATTTTAAAATAAATAATAAAAGTCAATATGCTCGAAATAAGATGAAGGTTTTAATTTCAAAATATAAAGAAACAGTTTTATCCAATGCAATATCTTCTAAAAATGAAGATTTTGAACGAGAAAAAGAAAATGAGAAAAAAAGGGATAATTCAAATTTTGTAAGTGAAGGAATGATAACAGAATATACAGAATTTATAGAAGGAAAAACAAATAAATCACACATGAAAACTTCAGTTAATTTATTAAATTCTTCACAACCAAAATCAATTTATGGTAGATACAAAAATTTTCATACAAGAAATATAAGAAAATTAACTAAAAGTAATAATTATTCAAACTCAAAAAAATTTTCCACAATGGAATCAGAAGATGATAAAAAAGCAAAATTAAATGATATAAAATATCTCAAAACATATTTTTCTCAATATAAACAAGCAAATTCATTATATTTCATATTAGATAAAAAAGCAAAAGATTATTTAAATAATATGGATGCATATGTTCATAGAAATTTGAATGAAAATACACAAAAAATTACTTTTGGTTTAAGTCCATTTCCAAATATTGGAATGAATAAAGATTTTAGAGTTAAAGAACCAATAAATAAAAATGTTACAATTTATAATAAAAATTTTGATAGAAGAGCAATTGGAGAAAGATATGATAAACATATGACTGAATTATTAAGATTAAAACAATTAATGAATACTATTAAAGAAATGGATAAAAATACGAAAAGTGATTATGGTTATAGAATTTTATGTAATTATTTAGCTCAAAATGGGATATTTGAACATAAATATTATACAAAGAAATATTTAAGAAACTTTAAAGACTTTCTTAAAATTAATTTTGATATTAATCCAAAAGTTCCTTATAAAGAATGTTTATTTGATATATTAAATGGAGATTATGATCAATATGTTGAGAATCCAATGGATTCTATTAATCAATCTATTTTTTCTTCAAAACCAAGAGAAAATTTTTTAAAAAATAATTTAAAAGAATTAAATACTATAAATAATAATTTATATTTACAAAAAATTTATTTTACTCAACCTACAATTTCTGATATTAAGAACAAAAACACAAAAAATTATATGGATACTTTACAAAGCTCTACAAGTCTTTCTTTTGAAAAATTAGAAAATTTTGATGAAATTAAAAAAAGAGGAAAATTACTTGAATTTATTTGTTATAACAAGCAAAAAAAAAAGAATATGTTAAATAATTGTCTTAAAAGAGTTGAAACAAATGAAAAATAATATATAAGTAATATAGTTTATGAATTGAGTATTAAATTTAAATTAAACTAATTTTTTTAAATATATATATAATAAGAAAAAATAATCCACAAAAATTGTTTGTAAAAACCTTTTCAAAATAATGTGATTTAAAAAATATTATGAATCGGATAGGATTCTTCAATATCAAACAAAAATTATTCTCCTTTAATTTCTCTTCTTCTAAAATTATCAAAATATTCAATTTTTATCTCAAATAATATAATGAAGAAAAAAATATAAGTCAATTAATCCAAAGTCAAAAAATTAATTAAAGAGGATTAATTATAATATACACATTTAATGTAACAAAAAGATTTATTCCTCAAAAAATTATATAAGAAATATGTATTACAATTAATGATTATTCTACAAAAAAATAAGATTAAGAGGAAAAAGTTTAGGATATAAGGGAGGAAATTTAAAAGAAGCAAAGGAATTTTAGAATTATATATTAATTCATTAATTATTTCTTATATTAATTGAGGTAGAGTTAAAACTTTTTTGAAAAAATTTATTTTGATGATTATATTTGATTTGGAATTTAACTAATTATTAAAAATGAAAAAAATGATAAATGTTATAAAAAACTTTAATGTAATAAAAAATATAAAAAATAATTATTTTATTAGTTTTTATTTATATTAAAAATTATTTGATATATTTTAATTATTTTACTATATTATTTTCTAATCCTTATCATTTAAAAAAATTTTTATTTTTCTTTTTCAATTTCTTTACAAATTTCCAAAACAATATCTAAATCTTTATCTTTAAAATTATTTAACTTAATTAGAGAATAATCGTTATTAATAATACAATTATTATCTTTTATATTTCTAAATTTAAATAGAGTTAAAAATTTTATAATCTGTTGTTCACTAAATTTCCCTATATAGAATGAAATTCTTTCCATTTTTTTATCTCTTAAACATATTTCTTCAGTCACTAAATCATCTTTATTGAAATTATCTTTTTTTTTTTCATATTTATTATTCTCTTTTTCTTTTTGATTGATTATATTTTTTCTTAAAATTTCATTTTCTTCTTCTTTTCTTTCTCTTTTCTTTTTTAGTAATTCTTCTTTATTATTATTATTTGTTTTTCTAAATACTTTTTTTGGAGTTAATAAAATTCTTTTTTTATTTTTTTGATTATTTATTTCAATATTAAAACTTTGTTTAAAATATTTTTGAGAAAATAGTTTTATTTTTTCAGCATTTTTAAAAATAATTGAATTTTTTTGATTAAAATTTTGAGCATTTGTAACAATCAAAGAATAATCTTGAAGAAAACATCCAATATTTTTATAATAATCATTATTTAAATTTATTCCTATTGTTTTTAAATCCATTGGTTTTTTAATTACTTTTTTGTATAAATCAAGTATTTCTTTCTCTTTTACCATTTGTAAAACTGGTTTAAGAAAATTTTTTGCATATTTTCTTTTCTTGATTGATTTTAATAAAGTATAACATTTTTTTTTATTCAAGGGATTCATTTGTAATTCATTAATTTCTTGAAAATCCTTAAAAATGTAATCAATATCAAAAGGAAAAAATTGTTTTAAAATACTATCATTATCTTCTGTAATATTTATATTCTTATTATTATTATCTTTATCATTTGATTTTTCATTATTTGGTTTATTCTTTTCTTTTTCTTCTTTCTCTAAATTATTTGTTTCTTCTTCAGTTGTTGATGATTTTTCACTTTTATTAATTTTTAATTTGTTTCCTTTTGAATTATTATTATCATTCATTTTTTCAAATAGTTTTAATTTTTTGAAATCTGAAAATTTTTTGATAGTTTCATCATTCTTAAAATAAAAAATATCTTTTTTATTTGTCATGTTTTTTATTTTAAATAAATAAATTTAAGAGACTTAAATGTAAAAAGTAAAATTTTAAAAAACTATAAGACATAGAAAAATTTTAGAAATTCACTTTATAATTAAATAATTAAAAATATAAAAAAAATAACTTTTATTTTCCTTTTTTTTCATAGTTTCTTTTATAATTTATTATCCTTATATTTAAAAAAAGATAATTTTATTATCAATTATTCAATCTTAATATAATTCTCAATTGAATTGTCTTACTAAAATTTTTCTCCAATATTGTTTTAATTTGTTAAAAATTTAAAAAAATTTAATTAAAGTTAACCTTATATAATTGGTATTTTATTAATATTTTTAATTTATATAATATATACAATTTTATCTAGCATTTAATTTCTTACTATTACTATTTTAATTTACATCCAATTTTGAATTTTTATTTTTTTGATTTTTTAAAATTGGAGAAAAGCATATATTATTTTTAATCATTGAATTATTTTTTTTTTCTACTTTAATATTATTATTAACAGTATTTTTAAAAGAATCTTTATTATTGAAAGACAGACAATTCTTTTTATTTAATTTTTGTTTTTCTTTAGATATATTTTTCTCATTTTCTGAATTATCTCCTTGGAAATTTTTATAAAATTTATCTTTACTATTACTTTTATTAATAATATTAGAATTATTAATCCAAGTCATAATTTTACTTTTAAAAACTGGTTCATTTTCATTTCCAAATCTTTGACTATTTGCTAATTCTTTTTCAACGTTTTGATTTTCTTTTTTTTGAATATATAAACTAATAGTACCATTTTTTTTATTATTTATTCTATTACTCATTGAATGTTGATTTACTTTTATATTAAAATTATCAAACATTTGAAAAGATTCATTGTCAAATAATTCTTGAATATCTGATTTATTAACTGGTTTCTTTAAATTTGTATGACTTTTTTCTGATATTGGAATTTTCTGAATTTTTTTTGAAATATTTTTTTCTTCTAAATGTGAAAATATTTTTTTTTCAATATTTATTAAACGTTTACTTTTCTTTAAATCAATTGTTTCACTTTTATTAATTTGAATTTTATTTTTATTTTCTATTATTTGAATATTTGATATATCACTACTAATACTTTTATATTGTTTTTTGTATTTTTTATTTTCTTTTACTTTTTTTGCAATATTTGAATTAAAAGAAATTATTTGAACACTATTTGATTTATTTAAAGAAATTGGGGAAAAGGATTTTTCATTATTATTAAGTCTAATGTTATCAAAAACTTTATTTCTTGTTGTTTTATTTTGTTCTTTTTCTTTGATTTTATTTAAATTTAAATTACTCATTGAATGTGTATTTCTACAAGTTTTTTCTTCTAAATAATTTTTTCTAATTTTTATTTTATTATTCTCATTTAAATTATCTGAATTTTTACCAATACTTTTTCTTTTAAAATTAATTTTATAATAATTTTCAATATCATATCTACAATAAAAATACCCTTGAAAAACTTTAGTAAATAATTTATTCTCAACATACTCTCTATATCTTTCTATAGTTTCTTCTCCAATTTTATCATAACTCTCACAATAACTTTTATCAAAATTTTCTTCTCCTTTAGGAATAAAAGGAGATTTCATTTTTTTATTTAAAATATCATCCCATTTAACATTTTTCATCCATTTATGTTCTTTCAATTCTCTGATTCCATTAAACCCAATTCTTTCTTTAGGTTTCCTCATTAATAATCCATTAATAAATTCAATACTATTTAAACTCCAATTCCAATTATAATACTTTTTATCATTTTTATTAATATCATTAAAAGTAATTTTGGCTTGTTTATGTAAAATCACTTCTTTTATTTCTTGCCTACTTCTTCCTAAATAAGGTCTTCTTCCAAGACAAAGTTCATATGCAATAACCCCTAAAGCAAAAAAATCAGAAGTAAAAGTATGATTTTGAATAAATAATACTTCAGGAGCCATATAACCTGGAGTTCCACTTGTTTCACTTGAATTATCTTTTTCATTTATTTTTGCTACTCCAAAATCTGTTATATGGATATAACCTTTTTTATCAAATATTAAATTTTCTGGCTTTATATCTCTATGTATTATATTATTTGAATGTATGTATTCTAAACCTAAAATTATATTTGTTAAAAAAAATTTCGTTTGGGATTCTGTGAAATAATCTTTTTTTGATATTTGATAACGAAGGTCTCCTCCTGTTAAATAATCCATTACTAAATATAAATTTGAAAAATCTTGAAAAGCAAAATGCATATTTATTATAAATGGATTTGTTAATTTTGATAATATTTTCAATTCATTGTTTATACTTTCTATACTATGACGGTCTATTATTTTTACTTTTGACATTTCTTTTAACGCATATATTGTTTTAGTTGATTTTAATCTAACTTTCCATACTTTACCAAAGCCTCCTCGACCTATTATATACAGAAAATCAAAAAAATTTCGTGATATGTTTAATGATGTTTTTGTTGGAAATTGCTGAGATTCTGATATTAATTTTAGTTCTTTTTGACCCATTTTATTTTTTAAATTTTTAAATTAATAAAAATTAAATATAATAATATTCATTCAATATTTTTACTTAATAGAAAATTTTTATGGTATAACTTCTTATTTTATTATAATAATATATTATAATCTTGGGGATTGGGGATTGGGGATTGGGGATTGGGGATTGGGGATTGGG
>JAEEGL012212293.1_pt1 | contig 26596 bp, 24 predicted proteins | sample 9134231 | NCBI WGS metagenome assembly JAEEGL01 (sample SAMN16246548, study PRJNA631951) | gut metagenome | biome: gut microbiome; feature: rumen; material: fiber-attached | host: Bos | place: Iran: Karaj | collected 2018-10 | reverse complement strand
CGGAACACATTTCCCTTTGTTGGCCTTTATATAGTTGGTTAGCTGAAGTGTAATGTCCCGGGCTATTATCTGGTGGGGAGTTAAAGGCGCGCTCATTTCAAAAAAATAGCCGTCAATAAGCTCAACTCGCAGATCATCCGGAAGGGTCAGATAATCCTCAACAGTAAATTCTCCCTGCTTCTTTTTAAAAGAAGAGATTACGCTGTCGAATCGGGATACATTACGTATTTTGGCACCATATACCGTTTCTTCCTCCATAATGCAGTTATCCTGTTCAGACGGTGAAGGCTTTAACACTTTTTCCAATGCCTGCAAAGTCTCATATCTTGGTGATTTGGTTATCCCTCCCAGCACCTTCTGAACAGTTCCTATAGGAACTCCCGAAAGAAATGCAATCTGCTGATATGTGAATCCTGATTTTTCTTTTAGGCTGATAAGTTCATCTAATGTCATGGAAAACCTCCTATATGGATAGCTAAAAATGGATATATGTACATGCTGATAATAATCACATATCCATTATATAATAAAAATAAGTGGATACAACCTTTAATGGTTAGAATCGATCCTTTATCAACTATTTAAGTGGTTGCCAAGCGAAAAATGCTGGAGGACATCGTAATTCTTGAGACAAAAAAGAGCCTTCCTCAATGGAAGAAAGTATTTAAGCTTGAGTTTGAATATGGCGAATTCGATATGGTAATTCACGATGAAAAGAGCTAACATGTGAGATTTTTGAAATAAAAAAACAATACATGGTAGAAAAAACATGGATTTTCGGCTGCTGGAGCTCCTAAAGCAGCCGTTTTTATGGAATTTTTCGGACTTTGAAACTTTCTTGCCCATGGCAGGCATGGGCTGGAGGGCAGTTTATAAATTGGTAATGATTTCATAATGGATTCTTAATTGTATAGGGTATTGCGCTTTGATAATATCATCGTACAAGACAACAGATGTGTTGTTTTCCTAGTTGCGCTTTTCGCAGAATGGTTATTTACAAGATAAATAATTGGAGCAGGGACTAAAGTATTATCGCAATTGTCCGATATATAAGATAGCTCCAATTGATACGCTTTATTCGCCAAATAAGTAGGCGAAACTTGTTGCGAGTGCGAAGAGTATATCGGAATGCGGGGTGATGCCTATGTGGGTAACAAATTGTAATCATAAAGTAGAGCATCAAGGTAAGACACTTAACAGGGAGGTGAGAGAACCACCGGTTGAGTAACGAAGTGAAAACCTAAGCCCGGATAAATTGCTGGATCTCAGAAATGAGATGGTCCGGAGACAGGTAACAAAGAACCATTTACCACTTCGTAGAACAATAATTTCACAACTGAATAGTACCTGTTTCGCCCGGGACATAAAAAGGAGGATATAAAGATGTCTGGCAATAACACAGAGAAGAGTAACCAGTCTGGATCGGCAAAGAGAGGCTTTATCATCATAGCGGTCTTTTTGGTTATAGTAATAGCTTTGGTAGCAGTCATCGCCTTTTTGTTAGGGAGAAGCGCAAACAGTGGTTCCGGTAACGGAACTGAAAGCAGTAATAGTGATAATGGCAGGAAAGTAATGGAATCGGCGCGCGTGGTCTTGGATGAAGACAGTGCAGCGAATGTCATGGAGGAGATGCGCCAAGAAGTCGAGGATGGAATGTTCGAATGTAAAATGTCAATGACTTGGACATTTCCAGAAGGATCTGTTGCATCCAAAGATGCTTACGTGGCAAACAGTACCAACAACAAGTACCCAATCTATTTTGATGTTATTTTAGATGGGGAAAACATTTATTCATCTCCAGTACTTCCTGTTGGAGCAGAACTCAAGAACATTATTCTTGACAAAGACCTCGAACCTGGAACATATAATCCAACGGTTTTTTACTATCTCATAAGAGATGAGGTCAGTCAGGAAGTAATCAGTTCGGCAGGTTTTGTGGTTACAGTCAATGTACAAGGATAAAAAATTATTATATTCAAGGAGGAAATAATAATGAAGAGATTTAACAAAACAATTGCAGTTCTTTGCAGCGCAACAATGATTTTAGGTTCATCTTTAACAGCATTTGCTGAGGCACCTACATCAACCGGCGGCACAGGCAATATGCTTGCATACGATTATGATACCATCGTAGTTCCTACAGCTATTAAGGTTACATTCAACCCTCAGGGATTGGCAGTTAAGACTGGCGAAACTACTTCTAATGATGTAACGACACCTGTTACTACAACTGCTCAGGTTGTATCATTGAATTATGGTATTGCCAGCAAGGCTTCAACAGATAAGAAGGTTGTAGTTAAGTTTGCAGCTAACTTTGTTCAGAGCGGCGAAGAGGAATCAGATGTAGAATTTGTTTCTACAGCAGAAGCAGCTACTGCTACAGCAGCTGCGAATGATGGCGGGGCAGCAGCTGATGAGCACAAGATTTATCTTTACGTTGCACCAGCAAAAGAAGCACCAACAACCAAAGCAGCAGCATTTGCAGTAAGCGGAGAAGCTGGTTCAAAGACTGATAATGCAACAGCTGAAAATCTTGCAGACGTAACGATGACAGCTGCAACAGCTGGATTGGCAGTATTCGCAAAAGCATCTGGCCAGGATGTAACACCTAAGAATGATGCATATGCAAACATCGGATTTAAGCTTACAAAGGCTGAATACTCCCTTAAGACTGCAGGCTCTGTAGACTTTGATACAACTCAGAGTGAACTTGCTTCTAAGATGGAAATGTCTACACTTGGTCAGGTTACCGGTTTTACTATCAAAGGCAATATGAATAATAATGCTGATTGGACAAAGGCTAACATTTCCGCAATCAATATTACTCCTATCTACACGGTAGCCGCAGCAGGAACAGAATCAGCTGTATCAGATACAGTAGGTGTTATTACTCTTGCAGCAGCAACTGATACAGCAGAGCCCGACAAGCCTACTTCTTCAAGTAGTGGTGGATCAAGCTCAACTCCTACAGATGATTACAAGATGGTTAAGGCTAATGGAGCATACTCATATACATTCGTGAGTGCACCAACTGGTGAATTGACTGCAGTTGAAATCGATGGAACAAGTAGACCAGCAGCTATTGGAGCAAGAATTACTTATAGTAACGGCGTGTTTACAATTGATTCAACATTTACAACTAACTTTAACTTAGGAACAGGTGATCATACTGTAAAGGCTACAATCGGTGGAAATGTATATAATTTGACAATTACAAATTAATAAGCATTTTTGATTCGGATTGATTGATAAGTATTGTAAAAGTTTTTATGAAGTAAATGTTTAGTTTAAACAACAGAGGGATTGCTAGTGCAATTCCTCTGTTGTAGTATATTAATATAGAACAACTTTGCGTTCGGAAATTTACTTGATTTGGTTATGGGGATGGAGTTATGAAAATTCTGATTGTACTTTTAATAGTTCTTATCGTTACTATTTCAATATCAAGTCTGATAATGAGACGAGAAATGCTAAAAGGGCAAAATTATTTATGGAAACAATTCAAGAAGAATGATAGCATCATAAAAGTGCTCGATTATTGGATGAATCTTCGAGAGCAAAATATTAGTGTTGCTTCGATATTACTGGCAAATGGTTATGATAATGTTGCTATATATGGTTATGGAGTGCTTGGACGCAGACTGTATGAAGAATTAAAGAGTTCTAGCGTTAAAGTGAATTATATTGTTGATAAAAGACTGAGTGGCGTTACAGGTAATGTGAGTATTCTTTCCCCCAGTGATAGCCTTGAACCTACAGGGATTATGATAGTTACTGCTATTGGAGACTATTGGACTATAAGGAAAAACATGAAAGAAAAATTGGATTGCCCAATAATATCATTGGAGGATGTAATTTATGGGAACTGAGTCAGGAGAAGTCATTCAGATTGCGTTTTGTTTTGATGAAAACATGATGAGACAGGCATGTGTGGCAATTGGTAGTCTCTTGGATCATAAATCAAAGTCTACTCATTTTGATATTTATTGCGTATGCACAAAAAAAGCGCAAAGAATAAAAGACCTATTGGAATCTATTGTTAGACAGAAAGATTCTTATTCTAAAATTTCTTTTTATCTTAATACTATGAATCTAGAAAAAGGCTTTGAAATTAGAGGAATAACTGTAAGTACATATTACAGATTAAGCCTTCATCAGATGTTTCCACAATTAAAACGGATTATTTATTCAGATGTAGATATTTTATTTTTGGATGATATCTCTGAGGTATGGCACATGAACCTTGATAATAATTTATTGGCTGGAGTTAAGGCGGATGTAAATATACGAGAAGTGTGGGATACTCACTATAAGGATGAGTATTGGAAACAATTAGATGATTGGTTTGGGCAGTATATTAATGCTGGATTCATAATTATGAATCTTGAAGAAATGAGAAAGCGACAAATGGAAAAAATATGGTATGGAATGTATGAAAAAGCTTTTTTCTTTCAGGATCAGGATATTTTAAATATTACTTGTAGACCATATATTGTGCACTTTCCAATGAAATACAATCGAATGATGTTTTATACTAATGAGGAATTAAGCTTGTTAAAACGTTATAAGGTTGTTGGGTGGAAAGAACTAGAGGAGGCATTAGATTCTCCGGCTGTAGTGCATTATGCAGGTAAGAAACCATGGAATGCTTATGATATTAATGGAGCCAATTTGTGGTGGGAATATGTAATTCATGATGAAATGATCCATAAGTTATTTAGAAGAAAAGCGTTTTGTTACAGATTGAGTTCTTTTGTTAATGGTATTCTCGAGAGGTTAAAAAAAGATGATTAGTGAACCTAGATATAATCATATTGATGTGAAGGTTACTTATGCATGTAATTTTAAATGTGAATATTGTTATCAAGTAGATGAAAAAGGTATGCGATCTGGAGAAATGCTTTCAGAGAGCAACGTTGATAATCTATTGCTATTTATAGATAGATTGGGGTTGAAGTTTCAAGTTACTTTGGCTGGAGGTGAACCTTTTGTATATCCCTATTTGGAAAAATTAGCAAAAGGTTTGGCGGAGCGACGATGTTATATCATGATCATAACTAATTTTTCTGCTCCAAACGAGAAAATTGAACACTTTCTTGATGCTTGTGGGAACTATCTAAAGGAATTTAATATATCTATTCACTTATCACAATGGAGGGAACTACAAGATTTTATAGTCAAACTAACTGATTTCAAAGATATTATAAAAAGAAAAAAAATAGATGTGCATATTGGATGTACATGCGTTGTTACTGATGAAAACTTTATAATGGTGAAAAAATTATGCAATACAATGAAAAATGATTTACCTGGTGTTCCACTAAAATTGCATAGGGTTTATTACAATGGCATATATCATACTTATACCAAAGAAGTGGAAAGCTTTTTAACTAAGAACAATATAGATATTCCAAAGGAGCAAATTGAAACTATAAACTTCCGTGGACTACCTTGCTGGGCCGGAAGTAGATTCTTTTATGTAGAATCTGATGGAACTGTTTACAGGTGTTATACAAGACAAGAAAAAAACGAAGATTGGGTTTTAGGAAGTATAGAAAAAAAAGATGAAATAAAGATTTCTACTTCACCCAGACCATGTTTTACAGTGGATAGTGGTAAATGTATATGTTATGACCATTTTAAAAATGTTGGTTTTGTAAAAACGGATACGGGATGTTGTGCCTCAAATAGTAGTTCGTAAATTGATATTAGTTTCTGGGAGATAAGAATATGAAGAATGATGTGAAAATACATTTTTTATGTGTGGGTTTTCAGAAATGTGGCACAACATCGCTTTTTAATGCATTAAATGACAATAAGTATGTTTATTTACCGTTACAAAAAGAAACCTTTTTCTGCAAAAATATGAATTGTGAAACTGAGAAACAATTAAGATATATATACTCTAAAAAATTTACTGAAGGAAAACTTATTGGCGGCATTGAGCCAACATACTATAACTGTGCAAATGAGGTGTTCGATTATTTTGGAAGTAATGTCAAGCTGATCTTTTGTATTGACAATCCCGTTAATGCTACCATTTCAGCTTTTAAGATGTATATGCGTGATGGCTCTGAGGAGACAGTACAGTATTATGAGAAGTATGGAACTGATTTTGAGAAAATATTTGATGCTTGGTTTCCAAAGTATTGTGAACAGTATCATTATACTAAATGGATAGATAAATATCTGCAAGTGTTTGATAAGAAACAGATTTATTTTGTGTTATCAAATGAATTGTATAAGAACCCCAATGAACAAATGAGACTGATTCAGAAACATATTGGCTTGATGGATGATCAAATACGTGAATATAATATCTTTCCTCATTACAATAAGGACAAGGGTGTGTCAAAAAACCTAGAAAGCGCATTAGTTAACCGCTCTGTTTTTTTATTATGGCTTAATGAAAAAAATCCAGAATTAAGAGAAAAAATAGATAAAGTTAGAAATTCAATTTTTGAGGTGACTACTGTCAATATTCCGCAAGAAACATATATGAATATACAAACTAAATTAAAGAGTACTTTTAGTAATGATGTAAAGTACATTGAAAATGTTATAGGAAAATCATTACAAGGTGAATGGTACTAACTTGTTGACATTTTGTATAAATGTATAAAACGATCTGGTGATGCGAAATGAAAAACATAGTTTTATATGGCGCTGGTTATACAGCAGAGAAATTTTTATGTTTAAAAGGACAAAAATATAAGATTTCGTTTTGTATAGACAAAAATGCGGATAGAACATTTCATGGGTTGCCAGTTTATTCAATTGACGATGGAATAAAGAATCTGGATTCAGAAATAATCGTAGTTACTGTTGATAGCGATGATTTAGAAGCTCAAATAAAGAAAATCTTAATAGGTAGAGGGTTGGTTGAGAATATAGATTTTTTCACACTGAGTTCGTTTGATAAAAAGAAAGCTGTTTTATATGGTAATTGTCATATTTTTGTATTGTGTGATTATTTACAAAATGTGCCAAAATTCGGAGATGATTATTCTATTAGTGTATTTCCACTTTTGGGGAATAAGTATAGCACCCCCCCAACTGAACAGGATTTAGTTAATTGTGACTTGCTTATTACTCAAGATATTAGGGAAAACAATAGATATGGTGCACCAAGTGCAGAGAACGTTAAGGGATGGCTAAGCTGTGATGCTAAAAGCATTAAAATTCCTAATCTTTTTGGGAGAAATTTATTTTTTCCTCAAGCTAAGGAGCAAGATACTTTTGCAGAATCTATTCATATAGGTAAGGACAGGATCCCTAGCGAGAATAGCGCGGTAAAGCATGTAATAGGTTTCAGAGATGATAACATAGAGAGAATGATCGAGGAAGGTAAAAGAACGCTAGATATATGCAAGGCAATTTGGGATGAGGAGATTTATTCATCTGTAGAAATTAAAAATAGATTTGATAGAGAAATGAAAAAAATAATAAAAAGAGAGAGTCAATGCGACATTTCGATATCTGACTATATCATGGAAAGGTTTAAGGATGAAAAACTATTTTATGATCCAAACCATCCGTCTAAAGAATTATTATATGAAATGAGTCGCCGGATTCTTTTGTGTCTTGGTTATAAGGAGACTACGGCATATGGCTTATCTGGTATTGCCAGTGATGGAATGGAAATGTTTGTTTATGGATGTGTGAAAAAAACACTAGGAATGAAATGGGAACAGGAATACATAAAAGGATATCAGAAGAATCGTTCATTACATAATCGTCCAATATCTCTTGATGAGTATATTGAGGAATATAAGATATGGCACTACGATTTTTAGAACTTTTCAACTTTTCTGATGAGGGTTTATAGAAATAAATGGAGAATATTCTGTTATTGCATATTGGGACACCTAAGACTGGAACAAGTAGCCTACAACATTTTCTTTATAATAATAGGGGTATTTTAATGACCCATTCTTGGGACTATCCTGATTTGAAATCTGACTTTTCAAGCATACATGACTACGCAAATTGTAAAGAGAAAAATGGTAATATTTTTTATCATGGGACGGAGTTATATTCTTATAACTCCGATATTATTAATGAGTTATTTTGGAAAATAGAAGAGAAAATTAGTGATTATAATGTAGTAATCTCTGCGGAGGAGATTTATGAGTATGAAACTGAGAAAATTATAAGTTTAATTAAAGAAAGAATACCCAATTTAATAGTCATTATATATCTAAGAAGACAAGATAAATATGTAGAGTCTAGATGGAATCAGATTGTTAAAGATGACAGGTGTTATAAAGGTGGGTTTGATGAGTATTTGGAATTATCATGTTCATGGAATGAAGGACACTACTATGAAAAACTGGAAAAAATATCCAAGATTATTGGATTAGAGAATATCATAGTTAGAATCTATGAAGAGGCGCAGATGTATGGTGGGAATGTTATAACTGATTTTTGCAAATGTATTGGTATAGATGATTTGTCTGGATTTGCATTTGAAGATAAAGTACAAAATGAGAGATTGTGTTCAGAAATGCTAGAGGTGAAACGGATAATTAATGAGTATTATGATGTCAGCAAATTTGGAAGTAGTAAAAAAATAGTTAAGATATTAATGGATACACAAAAAGCAATGGATTTACATACACAACAAGGATACTTTACAAAGGAAGAACGAGAAAAGTATTTAATGCAATATCGGAAGGAAAATACAATAATTGCAAAGAAATATTTAAAAAGAGGTGATGGTGTACTTTTTGAGGACAGTAATTTGGACATAGAAAAAGATAACGCATATTTGTCTAAAAATTTTGAATTGTCTTTACGACATTTCTGCAATGAAATTACCGAAAACACCATGTATGTGGATGAGCTTAAACGTATATTACATACAATTAAAGAATGAGTCGTTTGATGGGTAATGGGAGGTGATAACAATAGGCAATAAAACATCTATACGAACACAAAAAGGCTATTTTTATTGCAACAAAGTGTGGTTTGTTGCAAAGGAAAGCCATTTTATACTTTCACTTGATATACAATCTGGAGAAATTGAATTAGAAAAAAAGTTGAATTTCTTTGATAATAGGCATGGTCATTTTATAAATGGGAATGAAAACGCTTTTTATATTATTTCAGCTCACGGGACAGAGTGTTTAAAATACAATATAGCAGACGGAAATATAGTCAAGATAGATAGTTTTGATAATAAGGCATGGGAGGATAATGAATTCTATCGTATTATGGGAACAGCTATATGGAATTATAAGATGCTCTTATTCCCTGGCTGTATAGATGAGTTTGGAATACTTGATACTCGGTATGATGAGTTATATTTTTGCAAAGCGGGTTTTGAAAGCATTGAAAAGTTATTTGGCGCAAGAATGTATAACCATTTTGGTGCTGGGATATATAATGACCATGGTAAAGTACTCCTTCCAGGCTTTGATCGGAATTATTATGCTATTTTTGATTTGGCATCAGAAGAATGCTCTATTCATGGTATCGAAAATGAGGCTAGTTGTAATGGCTATAGATACGTGACTGCTTGTAATGATTTCCTTTACCTTGTAAATAAAAGGCAGCATGTGATGAAATATGATAGAGGTACTGGAAAGCTATTAGAGATAATAAGTAGAAGTGGATGCAATGAATTCTCATGTGTTCTATGTTGTGACTTCGGATATTTATGGATTCCTGCATTTCAAGTAAAACCATACCTGATTTGGGAAGATGCATTTGGCAATCTCACAACAATCAAATACCCTGATAGCTATGAATGTTTTTTGGATTGCATTCCAAAGGAACAGGGAATTTTAGTTGCTGAAAGCAACGATGAGTATTTTTTTATGCCGCATCTTAGTAACATCATGATATGTGTTGATAAAAGGGCAGGTAATGTTAGGTTCTTGGAACTTCATTACGGTAAAAGATTATTAAACTATATTCAAAATCTAAATGGAGGTTTTTTCAAGGAAGAGAAAATTGGGTTATGGCATCCGAATCAAGATGGGATTATTAGGGAGTATTCTTTAATAGACTTTATAAATTCAATTTGAGAGTTATGTATTATATCTTGAAAAAGGGTTCAAAGATGATTTTATTAACAGGAATTATAACTATCGAGAGCAAAATTATTTTTTTAAAGATGTGATAGTAGAGCGGGACTATTATTATGATAAGTAATTTGAAAACTATATTAGTATTATTTCAAGGGAAAATAGGATGGGCAGAGATTAATTACAAAAAGAAAACTAAGCATTGTCATTATGTTATTTTTTGTATGCGTAAAGAACGAGAGCTTGCAAAATGTTATATAAGAAATATCCAACAATATATAAATAATAAATACATAGAGAATCCTGCAATCATAACTGATGATCAAGAAGTATTTACTGAATGCCAGAAGTATAAGGAATGCGCTGTTGTTTACATGGCGACTGCTAAATTGAATAATATTATTTCTTATTATTTATTTAGGAAATTAAAAAAAAAGGTTATAGTTGTTTCGCTTAATGAACCATTTGGTAGTTATGGCTTAGTTCATTCGGGTAAAGTGAATGTTAAAGAAATGATTATGAGTTATATTTGGTAGACAGAATGCGGTTAAACAATACTAGGAGTCAGATAGTAAAAAAAATACAAAAAAGTATAATGAATCTTTCAGTCAGGGGAAAACTAACTAAGAGTATAGTTGTCTTTGGATGCACAATGTGGATTAAAGATGTTGAGGAAGCATTGGCTACAAATGGGCACTCTATAAGATTCATAATAGATAATAACCCAGATAAGATAGGAGGTAAATGCCTTAGTTATGATGTGATTACCCCAGTTGAAGTAAAAAAACTAAAGAACAAAATTCAGATTGTAATTTGTTCTGATTATTGGATGGAAATGGAGAGCCAACTAAGGGAGTATGGGCTTGAAAAGAATAAAGATTTTTTTACCGTTGATATAACCCTTAGCGAGGGATGGTTTGTTGAATTAAGGAGGCTAAACCATATTAGAAAGGGGTATCTAAAATACAGGCAGTATTATGACATGCTTTCGGGTGACAAGACAATGGTGTTTGTTTGCCCTTGGGCTGCAAGCGGGGACATATTTATGTCTGGATTATTTCTTAGTAGTTATGTTGAGTATAATGGGATAGAAGATTATTGTGTTCTTGTATTAGGTCAAATGGCTAAAAAGGTCGCTATGCTGTTTGAATGGAAGAATGTATTTTGCATAACGGAAAATGATAAGACGGACATGTTGGATGCATGGATGCTGCTTGGCTCGGAGATTATGCGGATAAAAATTCTTTTATATTGGGGGTGGCGTGTAAAACGTTTTCCTCAGTCGGATAACCCAATGAAACTCACATTTCTGGATGTAATGAAACATGACGTTTTTGAACTTCCTACTAGTGTTTCGCCTGTTTTTCCAAAGAATTTACCTTCTGACTATGCCCCAAAGTTATTTGAGTCGATGAATTTAAAAAAGGGAAAGACAGTGATTATAGCCCCTTATGCCGGTTCATATCGTTCCAGTATTCCAAATTTGTACTGGGAGGAATTGGTTGAATTCCTAAATATGAATGGCTTTACGGTATGTACAAACAGTTCAGGAGATAGTGAACCAATAATTAAAGGGACCCAGGGGATATTTTTTCCTTTCACAGAGGCTATAAATACAGTGGAATATGCAGGGTATTTTATTGCCTTAAGGAGTGGATTATGCGATATAGTTTCATATTCAAAATGCAAAAAGATTATTTTGTATGAAAGTATGCTGAATGCAGTTAATATGAACTATTTTAGCTTGAGAAGAATGGGACTGTCGGAAGATGCTGTTGAATATGAATATAATTCTGATAGTCTGGACAATTTATTTGAAAATATCAGAAGAGAAATTGTATGAAAACAGCACTGTTTGGAATAGGACGAGAAGCAGAAAAATACTATAGTTTTCTTGATTCAATAGGTCAAACACCTGAGTATGCCTTTGATAATTCACCAGACCGCCAAGGAACTTTTTTTCATGGCATTAAGATTATGCCTCCAGATAGAATTCCAGGAATTGACTGTGATATCATTATTTCTTGCAATTTCAAAGAGGCGATAACAGAGCAATTATCTGTGATGGGATGCAGTAATAGAATTGCAGATCTTAATAAAATACTTAGAGCTGCTATAGAAAAGTATTCCGAAGAATATGCTATTGATAAGCCTGTAGTTCCTGAAAAGGAAGAAAGTATAGTCATCGATGCCTTTGATGGTATTGGCTGGGGAGGAATGGAAATTTGGTCCTATGAAGTTGGTAGGGAACTTGAAGCCAGAGGTTTTAATGTTAAAATATTCGGCTCCCTGGAGCAGGTTCATCCTGATGACGAAATTGAAAAGATGATTATCAGATGCCCTTTAAAAAGACAGGATGTTTTTAGCACTATAGATGGAATTACTATGGAACTCGAGAAGCTGATTCCATTTGTTTTGTTAGACAATTGGACTGAGTATGTTTTATATGCAGCTTATATTTTGAAAAAGAAGTATCCCGAAGATGTCAGGATCATATCTATACAACATAATGATGTTCAAAATTTGTATGAAAAGAAGATGCTTTGGGAAGACCAATTTGAAAAAATCTCCGGAGTCAGCCAAAGAATAAATGCTAATCTTATTAGTAAATATGCTGTTGATGGTAATAAGATTTTTTACAAAGAGAATTTTTTGACTTTTGATAAAGAATATGTTCCCAGAGCAAGGCTTGAAGGAAAACCATTGATCATTGGGTGGGGGGCAAGGCTTGAGTACTATCAGAAGCGAGCGGATTTGATCATTCCATTTATTGAAGCAATTGAAAGAAGTGGAATAGATTTTGTATTTAATGTTGCAGGAAATGGACCAATGTATGATGAGATTAATGATTATGTTAATTCTCGGAGTATAACCGATAAGGTCCATGTGATGGGAGCTATTCCACAGCAACAGATGGGGAATTTTTGGAAACAACAGGATATTTACCTTAACCTATCTGATTTTGAAGGGTGTAGTCTTGCTATGCTGGAAGCTATGTCATTAGGCTGTGTCCCCGTAGTAACTAATGTCAGCGGAACAGAAGCGTTTATACAGGATAAAGATACTGGCTTTTGCGTAAATGTGGGCGATGTTAATGCTGTTGTTGATAGAATTGCTTATCTTAATAATAATCCAGAAGAGTGGAGGCGGTTTTCAGATAATGCCGCTAGTATCGTAAGAGAAAAATGTCAAAAAAGGGATTATGTAGACTGTTTAGAAAAGATTATTGCCTTGAAATAGAGGATTTCTATGTGATTTTTGCACCTTGGCAACTTCATACTTTACATCAGTGGTTTAACCCCTTCTAGCATATCTTTCCTGATTGTTGTATTCTAATATGGCTGTGACAATCTGTCATAGCTTCAATTCCAATCCGGAAAGGCAGTGCAATTCTATGCATATGCTGATTCTCAATGAATTTGGGTTTTGGACTATTATAACGAAGGAGGCATATGCGTATGCAAGAAGGAAATATAAATATTATTAAAGACGCTGAGGGGAACAGGGTTATTATTGTCAATGATATTGTATTCAAAGGAAGAAGAGGGATAGATTGGCAAAGTGTTCAGGATTATCTCAAACAATACGTTGGCAAAAATTATAGAATATTGGAAACATCTGATGTCATATATATTGGGACAGATTTCCCGGAAGAAATGAAAGGATCTGAGGACACCAAAAGGACTAAAGGCGGAAATGCAAAGGCTAAAGCAAATGCTTCAACTGCTATCACTAAGTTGTTGGAGTTTGCTACAAATAAAAGATGGCAGGAAAACTTCAAAGCCAAGCATGGTGTTGATGCTAAACACGGATGGTATAGGTTTACATCGCGATTTGCTTTACCAACTTATGATGAGCATGAGGAGTTATCAGGATACAATATCTATAGAATAGAAATGCTCATTAGGCATGCAAATGATGGAAAACTATATCTTTATGATATGGTTAATACAAAAAAAGAAGCAAGCACCCCGCTTGAGCAATAGCTGTACGGTAACAAACTCGCTTCTTTGTCTATAACATAAAACATAAAAATATATATGTCAAGAAGAAACTCCTGATGTAAGGTATGAAATTGCTTTATATCAGGAGGTTTTTTCACTGGTAAATTGCTGCGCAATACCGCTCTGGCGCGATATAGTTATCGAAGGGACAAAACCTCTTTCAAGCTTTTTTGAAGAGTTGGTTGATTTTATTTTTGTGAGAAATCTTGTTACAAAGGAGTAATATGGACTACATCATCATCCAGGCCGGGGGCAAAGGAACCCGCCTCGGTTACTTAACAAAAAACAAACCCAAAGCTCTTACACCAGAAAAGGGGTCAGACCCCTTTACGAAATAGTACGGGAGAAATGTAAAAAGAGTGAATATGTAGATTGCATAGAAAGCAATACGATAGTTCCGTTCATTAAAAGTTAATAGTAAAGCATTTGGGTAGATTATTCGTACTTTGACAATTTCATACTTTACATCAATGATTTAACTCTTTTCTTGCATTGTCTGATGGAATGTGTTATTTTTGAATGGCTGTGACGGTCTGTCACAGTATCGATTCCAATCAGGAAAACGGCAATGCATTCAGCATATGCTATTTTTCACAAGTTTGGTTATTTATTATTGTTTTGAGGAGGCATATGCGTATGCAGGAAAAAAATGAGAAATTTAGTGTAGTAAGTGATTCAGAAGGGAAGAAAATAGTTATTATTCATGAACTGATGTTTAAGTCAAGAAAAAGTATTGACTGGTCTAAGATTGAACAAAAGCTGAAAGCTTATATTGGACAGTGCTACGAGATAATAGAGACATCTGAAAAGATATATATTGGTTCAGATTTTCCTGATGAATTTTCTCATTCAAAGAGCAAGACAAATCTAAAGGGGGCTAATGAGAAGGCTAAAGCAAATATCACGGAGGTTGTTGAACAATTAATAGAAATTTCAACAAATAAAAGAGAATGCCCTGATTATGATACTAAGCATGGAAAAAGCGCCAAATATGGTTGGTATAGATATACGACTCGTTTGGGAATACCGATTTATTCTGAAACAGGAGTTTTGGAAAGATATAGCATTTTTTCTGCTACAATGCTAATTAGGCGAGATGCGGACGGAAAACTATACTTGCATGACTTTGTAAACATAAAAAAAGAAGGCGTGCAGCCCGCATAGGCCAAACCGTACGGTAGGAAACATCACCTTCAATTAGTATTATACATATCATGAAATAAATGTCAATCGAAAAGAGATTAGAATCAAACTCCTGATGTAAAGTATGAAATTGCTTTATGTATCAGGAGTTTTTTGTTTTTCTTGAGGTGAATATGGACTACATTATTATCCAGGCAGGGGGCAAGGGAACACGACTTGGCTACCTGACAAAGAATAAACCAAAGGCACTTACACCGGTGGAGAATCTTCCGATGATTTTCTATCTGTTCAGGAAGTATCCTGATAAGCGTTTTGTAATAATAGCTGATTATAAAAAGGAAGTGCTGCATCATTACCTCTCAAGTTTCGCAGAAGTAAAATACTGCGTAGTTGACGCAAGCGGCACCGGGACCTGCGGCGGGGTTAAGCAGGCGATAGACCTGATTCCTTCAGGAAAGTCCTTTATGCTGGTCTGGTCAGATCTGATTTTGCCTGAAGAGCTTAAGCTGCCGGAGGGCTATGAGAATGGTGACTTGGAGCCTTCAGATGACTACGTTGGAATATCCACAACCTTTTCCTGCAGATGGAAGTTTGAGAATGGTGAGTTTGTAGAGGAAAGGTCCACGGAGCATGGTGTTGCGGGATTCTTCCTGTTCAGAAATAAGAGCATAATCGAAGATGTTCCTGAGAGCGGAGAATTGGTCCGCTGGATGCAGGGAAAAAACCTGAGGTTCAAGGAGATTAGTCTTGCCTGTACCAGAGAATTCGGACTTCTTGAAGAATATGAGAAGCTGGGTCAGGTAAAGACAAGACCTTTTAACAGGATAACTGTTGATGGGGATGTCCTTACCAAGGAGCCTGTAGATGACCAGGGAAGGAAGCTGGCGAAGCGTGAGTGTGCGTGGTATCAGAAGGCTAAGGACAAAGGAATAAAGGGACTTCCTGCAGTCTATGAAACGGATCCCCTTAGGATGGAGTTTATAAAGGGCAAGAATATCTACGACTGCAACTACGGGTATGAGGACAAGAAGCGGATTTTGACAAGCCTTGTGGATACACTAAAGAGCCTGCATGCTTCTGAGAATGTGCCTGCTGACAGCTTCAGCATGAGGGAAGCATATTTTAACAAGACTATGCAGAGGCTGTCTAAGGTCCAGACACTGGTGCCCTATGCAATGGAAAAGGAAATAGTCGTTAATGGCAGGAAGTGCCGCAATGTCTTTTTCCATAGTGATGAGCTGGAAAGGGCAATTGGAAAGCTTCGATGTGAGGAATTTGCGTTTATACATGGCGACTGTACCTTTTCCAATCTTATGATCAGGGATAATGGAGATCCTGTGCTGATTGACCCGCGGGGATATTTTGGGTTTTCGGAAATATTTGGGGATGAGAGCTACGACTGGGCAAAACTTTATTATTCAATAGTTGGTAACTATGACAGATTTAATCTGAAAAAGTTTAGTCTGGATATTGGCGGGCATTCAATAGTTGACGGAAAAATCATTGATGCTTTGGCTGATGGAGAGGTGAAGCTTTCTATAGAATCTAACGGCTGGGAAGATATGGAGAAGGATTTCTTTGTTCTTACTGGCGCGGACAGGGATGAGATAAAGTTATTACATGCAGTTATATGGCTGTCACTTACAACATATGCCTGGCAGGATTTTGACTCAATTTGCGGAGCATTCTATAACGGGCTGTACTATCTTGAGGAAGTGCTGTGAAAGTAATCTGGTATGAAGTGGTAATAGAAATTACTTCTTTTAGGAGAAAATAGATGCTTGAATATTACAGAGATGTGCTTGAGACAATTGAGGAAGCAGTTGATTCAATCGATGAGACACAGTACTTTCGGCTTCTAGGTGAGTGCGAAGAGACACTCAGAAAAGGTGGTAAGATAATCGCAAGCGGTCTCGGGAAAAATGTGCCTATTTGCGAGAAATTCGTCGGAACGCTTAATTCAGCTGGTATCGATGCAAGATTCTTACATACTAATACGGCTGTGCATGGCGATCTGGGAATGATTGGACCAAATGATATTGTTTTTCTTTTGTCCAAGGGCGGCAATACATATGAAACTGTGGCTCTTGCTCAGTATCTGAAAGAGAGAGGCACTAACACGTGGCTTATGTCTTTCACTGATAAGTGTAAGACGATGGAGGTTCTTGATAAAAACTTTATCATGAAGCTTCGCAACGAAGGCGATATGTGGGATATCATGCCCAATAATTCAACAACTGTTTATCTGATAGTGCTGCAAGGAATCGCAATTGAGCTTTGTAAGAGAATGGGCGTTACGCTTGATGATTTCAGAAAGAATCATCCTGGCGGTGGTATTGGAGCAAGACTTCGCGGTGAGGATTTGTGGAAGTGACAGAATAGGGAAATAAATAGTGATGTACGTGTTGAGGCCTGACTAAGTGACCGATGAATGTTATGGGATAGCATGAGGAATATGTATTTATGGCGAAACGAATAGTGAACTTTGAACCAGAATATGACAAGCTGCTAAAGAGCTGCGATGGGCTCAGTGTTGAGCAGCCTGATGAAACATTTAGAAGGTATTATTACCTCTATGAATACACTGATGAGATAGATGTAATCTGTGATAATCCGCAATATCCCAGTATGTTGAATTATGTTAAGACAAGTCTTTTGACTCCCGAAGAAATGGTTGAGGCTCTGACGTATGGAAAAAAGACTATATGATGAAATGGTCAGTAATCTTAATTCCATAAACGCTGAAATGGATCTGGCTGACAGGAAGATCTTTTTGTTTGGACACTGCAATGCCACGCTGGAGCTTATTGATCTTCTGGAGTCAAGGAATCTTCATGCTGCTGCGATCCTTGATAACAGCAGGGACAAGCATGGTATTGAATACAAGGGGGCTGTTGTTATTTCGCCGGAGGATTTGCATAAATGGCTTGAGCAAAAAGCTATTGTGCTGATTACTTCTAGATTCTATGCTTCAATGCACAAGCAGCTGCGGGAATTGGGATATAAAGGAGCTATTCGTAAGGTAATAGATTATAACAGCTACGCTGAGTATTCGCTTGATGATGATACCAGGAGGCGAATGACTTTAAGGAAAGAGCATGGAGAGCAATTGCTCAGGCAGTTGGAAAAAAAGTATCCAGGATATTTTAAGATGTTCTGCCCGTTTAATGCGCTCGGTGATATTTATTTCATGATTTCGTATTTTCCTGCATTCGCAAGAATGAGGGATATTAAGAATGTGGTTTTTTGTGTGGCAGACAAGGCACTGCCTGATGTGATCCATATGTTTGATGCTTCATATTGTGTAGAAGTGTTTGAACAAAAAGAGCTTGATGCGATGATTCAGGCAGCTCTTTATATAAAGGATACTAATTCATTTATCGCCCATCAGGACAGGCCATATGTTGTTAATCTTAGTAAGGCACTTTACATAAAAAAGATTCCTCTTGAGCAGATTTATTGTTGCGGAGTGTATGGGCTTCCTAAAGATACAGTTGCTGCCAAACCTCGCAGCGACATAGAGGTATACAAAGATTTAGATAGCATTCCGGAGAACAAAGCTGTCATTCTTTCGCCATATGCCAAATCTGTAACAGCTATAGATCCTGCGATATGGAAAAGTGCTGTGGAGTACTATGATTCGGTGGGTTACAAGTGCTATACGAATGTAGTAGATGACGAAGAGCCACTACCCGGGACTGAAGCTATCTCGCCTTCGCTGACCGAGATTAGGTCGGTGGTGGAAAGGGCGGGAACGTTCATTGGAATACGAAGCGGGCTTTGTGATATCCTGCGTGAGGCAAAAGCCAAAAAGATAGCTCTTTATCCGGATTATTACTACAGTGATACCAAATGGAAAGCCATAGATATGTATTATCTGAAACAGTTCGACTCAAACATAGTTGCAAAGGAAAGCATTGATTGGAGTAAAACCTGAACGTTATATGGACTCAATGGAGAGAATATATGGGAGATGCGCTGATTCTATCTACATTACCTAAGACATGGATATTTGATATTGATGGAACGATAGTCAAACATAACGGGTATAAGCTTGATGGATATGATACATTGCTTCCGGGTGCACGGGAGTATATTGAGGCTATTCCCGCAGAAGATAAGATCATCATTCTTACTTCCAGAACAGATGAGTATAAGGAGATGACGCTTAAGTTCCTTAAGGATAATGACATACGCTATGATGAGATTCTTTTTAATATGCCCTATGGTGAGCGTATACTTGTAAACGACAGGAAACCATCAGGACTTGAGATGTCTGTGGCAATCAATATTGACAGGGATGAGTTTGTGCTTCCGGATATTATCAGGGAAAAATGATCATTGTTTTGAATGGGGAGATCAGCTGTGGATAGGCTATCTTTTGAAAAAACGTATTTTGAAGATAAAGAAAGTTCTGGCTTCTATGTGCCGGAAATGATGAAAAGAGCATGGGCAGCGCATCTGAAGATATTGGATGAGCTGAAGATTCTCTTTGATAAGTATAATCTCAGGTATTATGCAGATTTTGGAACTCTCCTTGGTGCAATCCGGCATAATGGTTATATTCCGTGGGATGATGATCTTGATATTTCTATGCCCAGAAAGGATTTCAATATCCTTCTTGAGCATGCTGATGAAATTGGCGGCGGGTTGTTCATTCGTAGCATTTACAATACAGAAACCTATTATAACTTTCATGCTGTTGCAACTAATTCCGGTGGTTATGAAAAGTTTGAATGGGACGAAAAAAGGATGGATGATTTCTGTGGCTGCCCATTCTTTTGCTATTTGGATATTTTCCCGCTGGATTATATATACAGGAATCCCAGGCAGTACAAGATTCAGAAAGATATGTACTACATCGCATATAAATGCGTTTATGACTGCGTAAGTATTGAAGAAAGGTATTTTCAAGGGAAACTTATAAGATTATCTGAGCTTAAGGCTGTCGCATCAGAAAAAAGAGTAGATGCTGCGGGAATGTTGATGATCAGGGAATTACTTCAGAATCTCGAGACTCTTCGAAGCTACCTTAGAAGATATCTTCCGGCTGCGGTGTATTTTTTGAATGATAAGAAACTTAGAAACCAGTTGTGCAGGATTACAGATAAGATTGCTCAGATGTGCGATGAAAAGGATGCGGACATGGTTGACTACTGTCCACACATGGCCAACACGATAGATAAACTGTGGCGCCGCAAGGAATGGTTTTCAGAGTCTGTAGAGCATCCTTTTGAGAATACTACGATACCGGTGCCTAAAGATTATATTGATGTTCTGATAAGTCGTTTTGGAGAGGATTATATGACTCCAGTGCGGAATGCCGCTGCACACGAGTATCCTTACTATAGGACTATGATAGAGGTGCTGGTGGATGGTGATACCGGCGAAGTCTACCCGGAGTATAAACAGAAGGCAGAGATAATTGCAGCAGTTGACTCCTTGATAGAATATCAGACGCAGATGAGCAGAAAGGCTTATAAAGGCGCCTATGGCATTGCAAGAAACATGCTTGAAGAGCTACAGGAGAGCGCTGTTGCCATAGGGAATGCTATAGAGGATAGAAAGGGCGAAGGCGTGTGGCTTATAAAGCCACTTGAAGAATACTGCGAAGGAATATATGAATTTTATACTGCAATTTCTAATGTTCAGGCTGCGGCTTCTGATTTTGAGGATGTGAAAGAGGCGGATAGACGACTTTCAGAGCTGGCAAATAAGGTCAGAGCTATATTGGTAAAAGGTTATCATCAGGATGTTCCTAAGGATTGGATTGGCAGACTTACTAAAGTGGATGGAACAAGGAAAAAGGTCATCATCTATGGGCTGTCAGCTATTGAACTGATTGGACATAGCAGACTAAGTCCGCAGAAAATGCTTAAGGCTTTTGAAGAATTTGACAAAGTGAGCGATGAATTCTGTATTATTCTCTGTATGCCCGCAAAGTTGAAAGAGCTACTATATAAGTGTCACCTCGGTATGGCCGGTGCTTATGATGAAGCTGTTGAATTCTGCAAAGCTAAGGATTATGTCATTGTTCCTGAAAATGAGGAGCTTGAGCTTGTGGTTTCAGTTGGTGATGCCTATTATGGAGATGAGTGTCCGCTCCTTGAAAAGTTCAAAGAAACCGGAAGACCGGTAATGATACAGGATTATATGAATTAGAAATACATTTAGAAATACGACTAATCTGGAATCGGATTCCAAATTAGTCGTATTTTTATTATGGTTTTATTATGGTTGACACCAAAATGCTTTACGTTGGGTACGGGTATGTGTTATCCTCATATCGTTCGCAATAAATCTATTATTGCATTGTATATGTATCGAGGATAGACATCTGAACGTTTCGTTCTTGATTCCCACGTATTGAATTGTTTTACAAGTTTGTAGCTTAGCTTCTTTGTATTGTGATTTACGGCGCAGGCTATTTGCAATATATGTGCAGTTGATGAGGCCTACAGGGAAAAGACTGTTACGCTTGACCAAATTTCGGCCGGCACAAATGAAGTAGAAAGCTATTTTGATTACGTATCAGGCCGACAGTTGGAAGTTATCGATGAATTGCTAAATGCAACTGATGGAGAAATTACAGATTTTGGCTGGATGCTGAAAAGAGTCAGGCAATATGGTATTTTCTGCTTTCAAGCCGACTGGATGAAGCTTGAAAATGATATCTGTTGGGCGGTTTGGGGCCTCCAACAGATTCCGTAAGAATTTGCTGCTTTTTGCAATCATATTTCCAAGCTGGAAGTTCATTCAGCGATTGAAGTTGGGGTATACAGGGGAAGAAGTGCTTTTTTTATCTGCGCAGTCTTGGCAAGGAAGAACACAAATCTGACTTATTCGCTGATAAAGTATTTTTGAATTAGCACCGAATGATGACACTTGCTGCACTCATGCCCAGTCAGTCGGTTTTATTTCAATTGGCTCCAATATAGGTAGATCTACATGTGTGCTCAAAAATGTTGACATATATATAGGATAGTAGGTGATCTTGCCATCTGTTGTTAAGTCATATCCGGTAAAAACAAAAGCTTCTTCTATATCAAATTCGCTATTATAGGTAACATTACTAATAGCGGAATGAACATAATAATCTTTTCCGCTTTTGACTTCTATAGGCACAACTTTTCCGCCATATTCGACTACGAAGTCTAATTCTCCGAGTTTTTTACTGTTATAGTAGTAAACATCAAATCCATGGGCAGTCATTTGCTGTATTACAGCATTCTCATATATTCCACCAAGATTAGCGTTTCCATCGCCGAAAAGGATCTCTTTGCGCAGTGCGTCATCACAAGCTTGTGTCAAAAGACCAACATCTGAATAATAGAGTTTAACAAGGCTGCTCTTTTCATTTAACTTAAGGGCAATCTTTGGTTCGGTTACATTAAAAGAGGGTAATACAACGCCTGCTTTATACAGCCATAAAAAAGAGTTCTCGAGCTTGTCAAAACGCAAGCCTTTTTTTATGTCTGCGTAGTTAAAACGGCGATTTTGCTTAAGTAGTTGCCCTGGGATCAGGTCGTAAATGGAAGTTAGTAAAAGCTTCTTGTCGTCTTTCTCATATTTTGTAAAATCTCTTTTATAGTACTGCATGATGTCGCGCTGAATGCTGCCGACAGTGCTGATATTTCCGGTAGAAACAAATTCCTGAACAGCGTCAGGCATGCCGCCAACAACAAGATATCGATTGAACAGCTGCATCATCTTTTTATGTATAAGCTCTCCAAGCGGCTTTTTATTATCAAAGCATTCTTTGAGATGTGCAATGACTTCTTCAGTAACTCCGGACGCAGTTATGAACTCCTCAAAATCAAGGGGGTACATAGTCTTTTCGGTAACATAACCTACCGGAGCAGATCTTAGAGCCTTTAGTTCAATCCCAAGTAAAGAACCACTGAGCACAAATTTGAACCTGCCATCATCTACCCAGAATTTTACTTTTGTAACAACGTCTCTTTCTTCCTGGACTTCATCTATAAAAACTATAGTCTGATTCTCAATAAAACTATGACCGGTAGCTGCAGACAGATTGATGATCAGATCCTGAACAGAGTCTGATTTGGATAGTGCAAGGCGGGCATCGTTATTCTCTATCAGATTAACCTCAACGAAGTCACGGTTTGATTGCTGAAGGCACTTCCTAATGGAATATGTTTTACCTACTTGCCTGGCACCATCAATAAGTAAGGCCCTTCTATCGTTATTGATCCAATTTGTAATTTCTTTTTCTATCTTACGAGTAAGCATAAATACCTCCGGTAGGATATATATGCTTATTATATCATTGGCCATACACTTTTTCCATGATTTGGAAACTTGAAACGACACTTTTTCCATGCAAAATGGCGCTAAAATTAGCAGTTATGTAAAAGGTGCATAAATACATTAGTTTAAAGCTTATAAGCGCCGCTTAATCTCTTCAGTCAGCATATCAGGTCGTTCTTCGAAAAAATTCTTATTGAATTGTTGCTCGACTACCGGGACTTCTGAGATATAATCATACATTTCAGTGTTATAACTAATAGGTATTTCGTATTGGAACTCCATAAAAAGGTCAAGCTTGTTACTATAAGATTTTGTGATAATGTTTACGCGGTCCGTATCTATTCCATGCTCTAGATAATAATCTCTGACTGCCTGAGGAGTCGGTAAGAGCGCATAGTCAACAAGACCTCTGTTTTTTACCAGCTCAAGGCGTTTAACTTCCTGCTTAATGATTCCATTGTCTTCAAGGCGAAGAAGAGAGGCTCTGTTCATGGGGGAATAAATTTCATAAAACATAGAATTACCGTTGTCATATATGGGAGCCAAAGAGATGAATTTTAGGGTTTCTACATCTCTAAGAATGCCAAAGTTGTGCCAGTGCCTGTCTGAATTGGTGATGATAAAATCGGTCATGATCATATAATCCAGAAAACTTTGCACATAGTCTCTATCTAGACCGAAGTCAGCGCATGTTTTTATGAATTTCTCATACTCTCTTTTGCCATCGTATTCAGAATATGGGTCGTAACCTCCTGTCACTTCAAATCCAGGGATTAGTTCAGTGTTTTCATCGGTGAAGTATTCGCATCTGCATATACTTATGCCATTTGAATCAGTATCAAGGGTGTATGGGACGTTCTCCTTGAAATTCTGCTGCTTGTGAAGAAGGGTGGCGAAGCTTTCGTTAATGTTTTGAAGGCTGTCTTTATATTTGCTATCGCTATATTTATTAAGGTACCAGATGCCTTCAATTCTTTGAGAATACTTATCGAGATTGCCACCGAGAGAGGTGTCCTTTTGATTGGAATAGTGGACCCGCCCGTCGCTGCTGTGGAAATGAATAGCTTTATCGCCATTTTGAAAAAGATTGACTTCTTCCCAAGATAGATCTAACTCCGCCGGAGAGAGCCAGTAGGCATCGGTCAGGCTAAGGGCAAGATTTTTCATGAGCAGCTCGCTGGGAGAGTGGCAGTCATATAGCTTTAGAAGTGAAATAAGCCTTGCACGTCCCTCCGGGATTGCACGGTTTTTCCACCAGGTAAAAAGGTGGCGTTCATCTTTTGAACCCAGAAAAGGCATCCTGGCAGGATTTATTATTTCGTAATTCTCTATATCTCCAACAGCACTTAGCTGGAGGATGGCAACATCATGATCTTTGTGTTTCAGGATGAACATTCTGTTTTCTTGCATAATACTTTTGTACCTCATTTGAAAAAGTATTTATTCTGATATGTCTTTCTACCGAAAACCCCATTCTGGCAAGCTCTATTCTGTCAATCCCTTCATTGCCGGGAGTATATGTTTCATATTCAAATTCATATTTTTTCTTTTTGTAAAAATAGGTGACAGTGTAATTTGCACCACATGGTGAATAGCTAAAATGTATACCTGTCCTGGTATGATATTGGCCGGCATTTGGGAGCGAGTAGTTTTGCTCGGATTTTGTTGATTTTTGAGGACTTTCCTTGGACAGCCTGTCGGCAGTTTCATCAACGATGGAAGCTGCGGTAATAATATAATCACGTATCTTGTCATAGGCGCTTTCGTTGACGTAAATCATTGGCGCTATCTGAGTTTCTTTTTTGGTGAAAAAATGAATGTCGTATTCACCGGAAGAATCCCGTGGAATAAGGTAAAATAGATATTTATGCTTCGGACTTATGCCTGTGGCGTTGGCTAGAAGTCTTGTATTTTTAACATTTTCTCCGGATTCTTCTGTGATTTCGGGAGATATATCAACAAGACTGAGGAGTCTGAGATCATTATCAATGCCTTCTATTTCTTGTTCATTTTGTTCCTTGTCATTCAGTGATTTTTGGCAGAAGGCAAGCTTTTCCTTAGAAAGATGTACTGATGTCATCTTACTATAAGCGTCACGATACTGAAGGTAATATGTTTTCTTTCCCCGAATGTTCTTTGCTGTAATATATCCCGGAAGCGCACATCTATCGATGGCAGACGCAAGCTCCTTACGCTTATTGAGTAAATGAAGTTTTTTATTTTTTAAGTCTTCATATAGATTTGACATAAACAACCCTCATTTGAATAAATATATGTAAATTGTAGGTTGTTTTATGCTTGTAGTCAAGGATTTATAACGCTAAAAACATAGGTATATTGGGATGATGGGCATAATTAGAATTAGCTCAGAAATGAATTCATCGTTGTTCATAATAATGCAGCTTGCTGACCTCAACTTCAGACAGCAAGCCGTATTTCGATAGGCTCCAATATCGGTAAATCGATATGTGCGATTAAAAAATGTTGACATGCTTAATAGCATTGGCTATACACTTTTTCCATGAATTAGAAGTGATATTTGACACTTTTTCTATATGAAAACACATTAAAATCAGCAGTTATGTAAAAATGGCATCAAAAATCCGACTAATCCGGAATCAGATTCCAAATTAGTCGGAGAGTGTGGAATGCTTAAAGATTAAAATAGTGTTTATTGCTCCTGATATTAGTTTTAAAAAGCCTTATATCAGGAGTTTTCTTTTCGTCGAAAAAAATAATACTATAAATCACAAAATATTGCTTGACACATAATACTATGTGACATATAGTGTTATGCAACAGGAGGTACTAAGATGGAAAATCAAATGAAGCGAGGACTACTTGATGTGTGTGTCCTGGCGGCCATCAAGAGTGAAGACTCCTACGGATATCAGATTGTGAAGGACATGAGTGCCTATGTGGAGATATCGGAGTCAACTCTTTACCCGATACTTCGAAGGCTGGAGAATCAGCAGCTTTTGACGGTGAGGTCGGCAGAGCACAACGGAAGGCTCAGGAAGTACTACCACATTACCCAGGCGGGGCTGGACCGGCTCAAGGCCTTTGAGGAGGAGTGGAAGGAACTTATGAAAATCTATGAATTCGTGACGAGAGGGGAAAAAGATGAATAAACAAGAGTTTACCGAT
>JAEEGL010693647.1_pt1 | contig 26597 bp, 33 predicted proteins | sample 9134231 | NCBI WGS metagenome assembly JAEEGL01 (sample SAMN16246548, study PRJNA631951) | gut metagenome | biome: gut microbiome; feature: rumen; material: fiber-attached | host: Bos | place: Iran: Karaj | collected 2018-10 | reverse complement strand
CATTATCATTTCAACTAGTACATAACCAGGAAACATCTTTTTAACTTTTTCTTTTTTTACACCGTCTTTAATTTCAACTTCAGTTGTTTCAGGAATAATCACTCTAAAGATGTAATCTTGCATACCCATTGATTCAGTACGCATTTCAAGTTTTTCTTTAACATTAAGTTCATGTCCAGAATAAGTATTAACTACATACCATAATTTTTCGTTTTCCATTATGCAAACACTCCTTTAACATAAGATAATGCAAAATTCAAAAGTAGGAAAAATACTACTACTATAATTACAAGTACAATTGTAGCTATAGTGTTCTTTAAAACTTCTTTCCATGTTGGCCATTTTACAAGTTTCATTTCGTTACGAACTTGTTTTAAGAATGGTTCCTTTTTTACTCCATCCTTAATTTCAACTTCAGTTGTTTCAGGAATAATAACACGAAAAATATTATCTTGCATTCCCATAGAGATTGCTCTTTGTTCTAGTTTTTCTTTAACCTTTGATTCATGTCCACTATAAGTATTAACAACATACCATTCTTTTTCCATTATTAAAACAACCCCTTTATAAATGAAACTAATAATACTACTAAAGTAAAGAAACCAATTAGTAATAAGCACATAAAGATTACTGCTAATGTGTATTTAACTACGTCACCAGCTTTAGGCCATACAACCTTTTTCATTTCTTTTCTTACGCTTCTGAAGTAACCATCTTCTTTTACTTCTGTTTTCTCTTCTTCTACTTCCTCGATTTCTTCAGTTTCTTCTATTTCTTCTACTTCTTCTTTTTTAGCCTTTTTAGCTTTTTTTACTTCTTCAACTTCAACATCTTTGATGTTTTTTGCCTTTCTTTTTACCATAATTTCACCTCATAAATTTTTGTATTAAAAAAACACCTTTTCGTGTTCAAATGTAATATACCATAATAAAGTACTAAAAACAAGTGTTTTTTACAAAATAAAAGCCCTTTTAACAGGCTTTTATCTTTCATCTAATATTTTTTTAATCTTATTCTTTAATCTTTGCATTGTATTATCAACTTGTTTAGGACTTCTGTTAAGTAATATAGCTATTTCATTATACTTTAAACCACTTAACATTAAAGAATAAACTTCATACTCTTTATCAGATAAATTATTCTTTATAGAATCAACTAGTTCTTTCAATTTTTCATCCTTAATTATATTCTCTAAAGGATCATTTTTTGAATTATCTGATAACAAATCTTTTAAAGGAAAAGAAAACTGATCATATATATGTTCTAAAGATAATGAATCATTCATTAACTTATTCTTAATCCTTCCCGCTTTCTTAATTGATTGTTGTAATTTTCTATCAACACATAATGTTAAAAAAGTAGCTAAAGAAGCTTTCTTATCTTCTCTATAACTATTAATACCATCAGCGAAACCATATAAAGCATCTTGATATAAGTCATTATAGTCATAACCTAATATATTTGCCATATTATGATATTTCTTTAATTCTATATCAATAATATATTTATACTTATCAAAGATAATATCTTTTGCTTCAGCACTTTCTTCTCTAATCATTTGTATTAATTGATCATCATTATATTCGTAATCCATTTTTACCTACCTATTTACGATTCCATATATTAATACTGCCGCTGCAACAGATGCATTTAAACTATTAATCTTTCCATATTGTGGAATAGCTAATATTTGATCACAATTTTCTCTAACTAATCTAGATATACCATGACCTTCATTACCAATTACTAATAATACCTTATCAGCAAAATCTACTTGTTTATAGTTTTCGCCACCCATATCAGCTGCATATACAAAATAACCATTATTCTTAAAATCATCAATAACTTTAACTAAGTTATTAACCATTGCTATATCAACATATTCTAATGCTCCACTGCTAGTTCTCATAACCGTTTCTGTAACACTTACACTACGATCTTTTGGAATAATAATTGATTTAACTCCAGCAGCTTCACAAGTTCTAATAATTGCTCCAAAGTTATGAGGATCTTCTAAATGATCTAACATAACAACCAATTTTTCATTCATCATTGATTTATAATCAACATATTCATAATCATCTACAACAATAATTATACCTTGGTGTTTTCCTTCAACCATTCTATCCATAGCTTTGATATCCATTGAAGAATAACTTATCTTATTATTTCTAATAAAATCAACTATTTCTTTATCATTAAAATTATTAGCCAAATAAACCTTTTTAATGCTCTTAATATTAGTTTTTAATTCATTAAAAACATTCTTACCAAATACTTTCATTATTCTCCTCCTAACACTGCACCCATTATTTCATCTATTCTCTTTATATTACCATCAAAATATAATTTGCCAATTAATGCTTCAAATCCAGTAGCTATTCTATAAGTAACTATATCAGCACTTTTACTCTTGGCTCCTTTAGCATTTCTACCCCACTTAATTATATCTAATTCTTCAGTTGTAAAAAAGTTTTTATTTTCTAACCTTTCTAAATGCATTCTCTGACTTTTAGCGCTTACATAATTTAAACTTTCTTTTTGTAATTCACCAATTTTAGAAAAACCTTTCTTAATTAAAAACTCTCTTACATATCTTTCATATATAGTGTCCCCCATATAAGCCATAACTAAAGGATTATACATAATTATCACCACAAATAATTTAACACATATAAGAAAAAAAGCAAGTTCTACTCGCTTTTATAATAATTCTTATTCTTCTTATTAACACATAGATAAATAAATACAATAAAGCCCATTACAATACATGTAATAGATACTACTTGAGCAACCTTTAAACTACCTAGCATTAAAGAATCAGTTCTTAATCCTTCAACAAAGTATCTTCCAATACCATACCAAATAAAATATATACAAGTTAACTGACCTACTTTAATATATTTTAAATACCTTCTTATTAATAAGATTAAAACAACGCCAATTAAACACCACATTGATTCATAAAAGAACGTTGGATGATAATAAACACCACCTATATTCATTCCTTTAATAACAAAACTTGGTAATATTTTAATTCTTTGTAAATTCTCTAACGTTGTAACTGGTCCATGAGCTTCACTATTAAAGAAGTTACCCCATCTACCAATAGCTTGAGCCATCAATAAAGCTGGTGCAATAAAATCTGTAGTTCTAAGAATACTCGCCTTATGCTTTGTACAATAGAATACTAAAGCTATGCCACCACCTAAGACTCCTCCATGAATAGCTAGACCACCTTCCCACATATAAAATATTTTAAGAAGATTATCAGCATATTCTTTAAAATTAAAAATAACATAGTATAATCTTGCACCAATTATTCCAAAGACTACTACATAGAAAGCTAGATCAAATAAGAAATCATTAGAATAACCAAACTTTTTTGCTTCCTTAGCTGTCATAAAACACGCAGTAGCTATTGCTAACGTAACTAGTACTGTATACCATCTTAATTCAAAACCAAATATTTCAAATAAAACAGGATTCATATTCTTCCTCCTTAACTAGTTATTATATTGCTTTATTAGAATAATTCAAGAAAAAAAGGAATTCTCATTCCTTTATCTTACTTACCCATACAGTCTTTAGTATATTTATTTCCATAATACTCTAAAGTACAAACAAAATTTTTGCATTGAAGATGATCAGAACTATAATTACCATTTATGTCCATCGAAGCACAACCAGTTGCCAATGCAATATTTGAATTCAATTTCAAATCAGAAGAACTTTGTTTTTCTGCTTTACCATTTCCATCTTTACAATCATAAGTATAAACATCACCATCATCATTGTAATAACATTCAAAATTTGTACATTTACCATTTTTACCATCATAACTACCAGCTGCATTAACATTATTACAATATTTTTTTAACTCTTTAGTTATATTATTTACAGACTTAGTTTTCGAATTATTTCCTGAAGTAGCACTAAATACTTTATAACAAGCAAAACATGTAATTCCAAGAGCTAAAACAAATACTATTATAAAAACAAAATTAACATTCTTTTCTTCCATTATTATCACCTATTTTTATTATAACAAAAAAGTAGCATTCATGCTACTTCAATTCTTTTAGTATATCTACTAATTCCATCAATTTAGGAGGATATTTAGTTGCTCCACTTTTATGATAATATGTATCAAATTCATCATAGAAAGAAATTCTCCACATAGGTGACATTGGTTCATGATCGCCACTCTTATCTGGCCAATAATCATATTCATCTAATTTCTCATATTCCCAAATCATCTTTTCTATTTTTTCTTTTAACTTCTTTTCAATAGAATACTCCCATAATTCACCATTAACATCTATAACATTTTCTTCTAAGTTAACAATAATATAATTCATATCTTTGTATTCTATTTCTAATCTTTTTATATGAACAATTTTACTACTTTTTTTATTAGTTTCTAACTCTGTAGCCATTCTATTCCTCCTATAGATACTTCTTTAACCATTCTCCAGTATAACTTTCTTTAACTTTAGCTACTTGTTCTGGTGTTCCTGTTGCGATTATTTCGCCACCGCCAGTTCCACCTTCAGGTCCTAAATCAATGATCCAGTCAGCCACTTTAACAACATCTAAGTTATGTTCAATAACTATTACTGTATCACCATTATCTACTATTCTTTGTAAGATTACTAGTAATTTTTTAATATCTTCACTATGTAATCCTGTAGTTGGTTCATCTAAGATAAACACACTCTTACCAGTTGCTCTCTTTTGTAATTCTTTAGCTAACTTAACACGACCTGCTTCACCACCAGATAATGTTGGTGCTGATTGACCTAATTGAATATAAGATAAACCTACATCCATCATAACTTGTAATTTATTCTTAACTTTAGGAATATTATCAAAGAATTCAATTGCTTCACTAACTCTCATATTAAGTACTTCTGAAATATTTTTACCCTTAAATTTAATATCCAAAGTTTCTCTATTATATCTAGTACCATGACATACTTCACAAGGTACATAAACATCTGGTAAGAAATTCATTTCTATTCTTTTAACTCCATCTCCCCAACAAGCTTCACAACGTCCACCTTTAACATTGAAAGAGAATCTATTCTTACCATAACCTCTCATTTTTGCTTCTTTCATTTCTGCAAAAACATCTCTTATATCATCAAATACACCTACATAAGTAGCTGGATTACTTCTTGGTGTTCTACCAATTGGATCTTGTGTAATATGAACAACTTTATCTACATTATCCATACCCTTTACTTCTTTACAATTTCCAACTACTACTTTAGATTTATAAACTTTCTTAGTTAATGCATTAAATAATATATCATTTACTAAGGTAGATTTACCACTACCAGAAACACCAGTAACACATATAAACTTACCTAAAGGAAACTTAACATTAATATTTTTTAAGTTATGTTCTTTAGCACCTTTTACTTCTAAGAATAATCCATTACCTTTTCTTCTTTTCTTAGGCAATTCTATTTTTTCTTCACCTTTTAAATATTTACCAGTTAATGACTTTGGATTATTCATTACTTCTTCTGGTGTACCAGCAGCCATAATATAACCACCATCATTACCTGCACCTGGTCCAATATCTACTAAATAATCAGCAGCTCTCATCGTATCCATATCATGTTCTACAACGATTAGTGTATTACCTAAATCTCTCATCTCTTTCATAGAGTTGATTAATCTTTCGTTATCTCTTTGATGCAAACCAATACTTGGTTCATCTAATACATACAATACACCAGATAACTTACTACCTATTTGTGTAGCAAGTCTAATACGTTGAGCTTCACCACCAGAAAGTGTTCCAGCAGCTCTATCTAATGTTAGATAACCTAATCCAACATTATTTAAAAATTCTAATCTATTACATATTTCTTTAACTAATAACTCACTAATTTTTAATTGTTCCTTATTAAGTTTTAGATTTTGCATAAACTTATATAAATCTTCAATACTCATAGCAGTCATATCATAAATATTCTTTTTATTAATATAAACACTAAGAATATTATCTTTTAATCTTTTACCATGACATGTTGGACATTCCATTTCAATCATGAATCCTTCAATCCATTCTCTTATCCAACCTGCTGTAGTTTCCAAATATCTTCTTTCTAAATTAGTAATAATACCTTCATAAAAATCCGTTTTTGTTCTTGTATTACCATTTCTAGAAAAATAATTAAATGTCATAATATCAGGAGAACCATATAAAATAATATCTAATTTATCTTTAGGCAACTTCTCCACTGGAGCATTTAAATCTATATCATAATACTTAGCAACAGTTTCTACTTCAGTATATTGAATATTTTGATCTACACTTAAAGATACTATTGCTCCACCATTAATACTTTTCTTCTTATCAGGAATAAGTAAATCTTCAGCAATTTTTTTCTTAATACCTAAACCATTACATTCATCACAAGCACCCCAAGGACTATTAAATGAGAACATTCTTGGTTCTAATTGAGGCATTGAGAAGTTACAATGAATACAAGCGTAGTTTTCACTCATTAGAATTTCTTCGCCACCAATAACATTAAATAAAACCATACCATCAGCTAACTTCGTACTATTCTCAATAGATTCAAATATTCTTGCTCTATCTTCACTACGTACTACTACTCTATCTACTATTACTTCGATAGTATCTTTTTTGTTTTTCTCTAACTTAATATCATCAGCTAAATCTCTTACTTCACCATTAATTCTAACTCTTGTATATCCTTTAGCTCTTAAATCATTTATTAAATCTATATGACTACCTTTTTCTGCTCTTACAACTGGAGCCATTATTTCTATTTTTGTTCCTTCAGGCATATCCATTATTTTATTAGTCATTTCTTCAATACTCTGACTAGTAATAGGAATATGATGATTAGGACAATAAGGAGTACCTATACGAGCAAATAATAATCTTAAATAATCATATATTTCTGTAACTGTACCAACTGTACTACGAGGATTATTATTAGTACTTTTTTGATCAATACTAATACTTGGACTTAAACCTTCAATGCTATCAACATCTGGTTTACTAGTACCACCTAAAAATTGTCTAGCATAAGAAGATAAACTTTCTACATATCTTCTTTGACCTTCTGCATAAATTGTATCAAAAGCTAAACTACTCTTACCACTACCAGAAACACCTGTCATAACTACTAAAGAATTCTTTGGAATTTCCAAATCTATATTCTTTAAGTTATTCTCTCTAGCACCTTTAATAACTATTTTATCCATACTTATCGCCTCGCTTCATAAAAGTTACATTTCTTACATAATTCATGTACTTTTTTATTATTCAAGAAACCTTCCTTTATCTCCTTGAATAAACCGCTGTTTATTATATCATTTATCTCATTTTTGTAAATATTACCTAGGTCTATAACACCATCACTATCTAAACAACATGGTACAACAGTTCCATCTACTAAAATACCTATATGACTTCTACATCCCATACATGATCCAACTTCACTATAAAAATCATTGTTCATATCTGGCCAAGCAAACTCATCTTCTATATCAAAATAGATATTGTTAGCTAGTTTAAGATGTCTTTCTTCACCAATCTTTTTACCATACTTATCTTCTAACTTGTGGATAATATCTAATTTATTAACACTATCTACCCACATTCTAAAAGATACATAAGTTACCTCACTTATATCATCTACTACCTCAAATATCTTATTCATATAAGTATCTAAATCAACCAACTTACTATCATAACTATGTAATGATATATTTAGTTGTCTTATTCCTCTATTTCCTTTTATTCTATCAATTAGATATCCATTAGTTGTTATATTTATAAAATATCTTTCACTAGCTAATTCTATCAGCTTGTTAATATCAGGATGTAATAAAGGTTCGCCCATTACATGAAAATATAAATACTTTGTATAACCATCTAACTTATCTAATATTATTTTAAAGTTATCTACACTAATAAATCTTTTATCTTTCTTAGTTCCCTTACAAAAAGAACAGTTCAAATTACAATTATTAGTTATTTCCACATATACTTTCTTAAACATAAGAACACCCAATAAAAATTATAACACATTTGTTCGTATTTCAATATAAAAAAATAACTTACTTTGCGTAAGTTACATTCCTAATGATTCATACACTTTATTACCTAAAGCATCCATTTCATCATTCATAGCTATCAGTTCTTCTACAACTTGTTCTGGATCTTTATCTTTTAAGAACTCTTGAAAGTCTTCTTCTACTCCAAATTTAGATTCATATTCATCATTTTCATCTTTTTTTATAGCAGGAACAACTAAAGCTCTTTTCTTTCTTCCCAATCTATTATTATATTCACTTAAGATAGTGCCAACCTCTAAACCAGTATAAGCACTCTTCTCACCTATTAAAATATTATAACTAATATCTTTTTCTTTATCCTCTTTAGATTTTTCAGATATTTTTTTCATCAAGTCATTAATCTTTTGTGCACCATAAACACCAACTACTTTATTTTTATCATAATCGCCATACTTTGATGTTTCAACGTAGTTACCTCTTTCTAAATGTCTACTAGCTAAACCGGCATTTGTAGATGGTAACACATTTATTTTTTCTTCCACACACTTAAATGATCCATCTTCCATTAATATAAAGAAAGACATACATTCATCTACATATGTATATAAAAATGCATCATATATTACTCTTCCTGACTCTGTAGTAGTTGTTTGTGATGTAATACCTTTTCTTACTGCATGACCACCATAAATAAATTCAGCTGGCAAGTTTTTTAATAAATATTTATTAAACATCTTTATTAACTCCCTTCGCTTTACCTTTTTGAATATTATAAACAATCTTTAAAGACGTCTTTAAAGGTAAGAACTTATTAAAGAATACACCTAATCTAACTGTAAAACCTGGTATAATAATCAACTTATTCTTAAACATCTTATCTACAGCATATCTAGCTACATATTCGCTACTTAATGCTTTAACAGTAAAAGATCCACCAGCTACATTATTAAAATTAGTATCAACTGGTCCCGGACATAAAGCACATACTTTTACATTACTCTTAGCTCTTCTAAGTTCTTCATACATACCCATTGTCCATTTAGTAACATAATTTTTAGAAGCATAATAAGTATTTAAGTAAGGACCAGCTAAGAAACCAGCACTACTAGCAACATTCATAATATAACCTTTATTCTTTTTCATCATTTCTTGTAAGAATAACTTACTTAATATATGAACTGCCGTTATATTTAAATCGATCATCTTTAATTCTTTATTAATATCTGTCTCCCAAGTATTACCAAATAAACCGAATCCCGATGCGTTAACTAATACTTCAATATCTTGATCTTTATAAGTATCAAATAACTTAAAACAATTATCTCTACCTGTTAAATCACAAGGATATATTTCTACTTCTGTTTTAATCATTGAAGCAGTCTCTTTAAGTCGATTAATATCCCTACTAACTAATATTAAATCATAACCCAACTCACCTAAATAGATTGCTATATCTCGTCCTATACCACTACTGGCACCTGTTACTAATGCTTTCATATCTTTCACCTAATAATATTTTATCAAAAAAAAGAGTGCTTTCAACTTTTTTGTTGTTACAAACAAGTACTTTTTGAAGAAAAACCTTGACAAATCCACGTGTTTTTAATATATTATTAATAACAAGAAGACAATGTCTTAAAACTGCTTGTTATATTTTTAGTTTGTGTTATTAACATTTAGTTAATAACACAAACTAATAAAGAAGGAGGAATTATAAAATGCTTAAAGAAATTAAGAAAAGAACATTTGCTAACGGTGTAGTATACGCTTTAAAAACAGAGGATGACTATCCTATAGAAGTAACTGATACTTTCTTACCTTACTATACTAAAGATGCAATTGGCAAAAAGCAAAACAAATTAAACAGTTATGAATTGGGAGATAGAACAGAAAGATGGATGATTGGTGTATCCTGTATGTCTGGCTGCCCAGTAAGATGTAAATTCTGTGCTACTGGTCAATTAAAGAAATACAGAAACTTAACTGCTGAAGAAATCGTTGAACAAGTCGAATTTATTCTTTCTAAGAATCCTGATCATTCACCAAAAGATGCCAAAGAATTTAAAATCAATTATACACGTATGGGAGAACCATTTTTAAACATCGATGCTGTAAAAGAAGCAATAAAAATAATTAATAAGAAATATCCAAATGTACATCATTATGTATCTACAATTGGTGTTAAAGGAAGTGACTTTAGTTGGATTAAAGATAATATCACACTTCAAATATCACTTCACTCTTTAGATGAAGAAAAGAGAAACTGGTTAATACCATTTAAAAACAAACTAACAATTGAGGAATTAGGAAAAATAAGAACTAAAAGTAATTTAAAAACTACTATTAATTTAACTCTAGTTGATTTTGATGATTTCGATATCAAAAAACTAAATAAATACTTTGATAAAGAATGTTTCTTTATTAAACTATCACCTATTAATAAGAACCCTATCTCAGAAGGTAATAACTTAGGTGATGGTGTTATTGAAGGAGTTAACTTAGTGTAATGTCAACAGCTAAAGATAAAATATTTAGATATCGAATCATTACTAATCTTAATTGTAATATGAATGAATCAACTGGTCCTAACGGTAATTGTTACTTTTGTTATCAACCAAATAAGGAACCTAAATATCTATCTTATGATTATGCTAAACAGACAATGGATAAAGTAGGAACTCTAAGAAGAGCAACCATTATGGGTGGTGAATCTACTATTAGAAATGATCTACCAGACTTTATAAAACTAGCAAAAGAACATGTAACAGAAAATGTCTGCTTGGTAACAAACGGCATCCTACTAGATGAAGAAAGACTAAAAAAATATAAAGAAGCTGGACTTACAGAACTTGCTATCTCTATATCATCTAAAGAACAATATTTAAGACGTAGAGATCAAGCTTTACTAAGTAAAAAGTATATTCCTAACACACGAATTAATATACCTAAGTGTAAAGAATCTACTGGTGATGCTTTAGTAGAACTACTAAAGACAATATTAGTTGATGATTTCTATGTAATAGTTTGTGAAGACTTAATGGGAAGATATGGAGACTTTGATTTTCAAGACAAAATGGATGTTAAAAAGATTAAAGATGATGGATGTAACTTCTATGACTATGTTTGGGAAGGACATCAATTTGGGGTATTTGGTAACTATACTGGCTATGACGATACAGATATTATCATCAGTCCAGAAGGAAACTTCTGTAAATGGGAAATGTATTGTGATAAAGTCGGTAATAAATATTTAAATAAAAAGAAAAGTACAGTAGATGAATAATCTATTAAGAATAGATTTTGGTAGTGGTTATAATCCTAATAAAGATTATAAAAAATGTGATATCACTTACCTACCAAATCTAGACTATGTATATGATGTAGATAACAATACAATTATCGGATGTGAAAAAAATACAGTCGATGAATTTTATTTAAGAAATGTTGTTCATCATATAAGAGACTTAAAAAAGACCTTTTCTTGTTTAAAGAAATTCTTAAAAAAAGGCGGAATAATCAAAATAATTGATGCTCGAAAAGAATATTTTGAAACTAATGTGATATTAGATATTATCTGGTACAGATATATAATACCAAGATACGATATTTGGTTTAGTCGTAAATATCGAGATTATTTTGAAATACTAAAGCAAATGAACTTTAAATTAATAAGTAAACACTACGAAAAAGAAAAGGAGGTGTCTATATGGAAAAAATTATAAACGAACTAGAAGAATTCGGTTATGATTACGCAATAGCAATTGCCACACAAGCTGAAATTAAAGCTGGCGCAGCATGCGGACAATTAAGTATTATTATTGAAAATGAGTAATACAAATAAAAACTAGTCGAAAGACTAGTTTTTTTATTCATTCTCAAGTAATGGAGGTAACATTTGTTTCTTACGTGAAACAACTCCATCCATATACATACCTTGTGTAACCTTCATGCCATAAGCTTCTTCAACAATTTCTTGACTATCTTCATTAAAATAAATATATGAACCATTCTTGATTACATCAGTAATAAATAACAATGCAACTTCATATTTGTCATTTTCGCACATCTTATTTAATTCTGCAATGATCTCATCTTTTCTCTTAGATATCTCTTCATAATCCATTGTAGTAACTTGACCAATTGCCAAATTAGATTTGTCATATTTAAATGTTTTCATATCATAATGAATTATTTCATCAATACTCATACCAGATACTGAAGAAGCAGCTTTAAACATCTTGTATCCATATTCTTCAATATCTTCTCCAGCTATAGTAGCTAACTTTTTACCTATTTCAATATCTACATCAGTAGTTGTTGGTGACTTAAATAATAATGTATCAGATAATATTGCAGATAACATAATACCTGCTATATCTTTTGGTATTTTTACATTACTTTCTTCAAACATTTTATACAATATAGTACAAGTACAACCAACTGGCATACTTCTAAAATTAATTGGCATTGATGTACCTAAAGTACCCAAGTTATGATGATCTATAACTTCTATTATATTAGCTTCTTCTATACCATCTACACTTTGTGATGGTTGATTATGATCAACTAATATAACTGGTCTTTTTTCATAGTGATTAGAATCTATAATTCTCATCATACCTAAACAAGTACCTTTTTTATCAATAATAGGATAGTTAGTATGACCCATCTTACTACTAATAGTTAAGAAGTCATCTCTATAATCAGAACTATAGAAAGTAACTGGATGTTCATTAACATTAATTAATTTTACATAATTACAAGATTTAATCATATTAGCTGTTTTATAAGTACCTAAAGGTACATTAATAACATTAACCTTATTCTTTTTAGCTTTTTCAATTAATTCATCTGGTAAACCAGCATTATTTACTATAATTAATAATTTAATCTTTGAATCAATTGCATACTCTTGTATTTGATATCTATCTCCTACAATTAATATATCATCAGGTCTTAAATTAATTCTTTGTACAAAAGTCTTACTTTTATAAGCAGCAGCTAAAATATTACCTTCTATTTCATCATCATATCTAACTATTTCTTCTGCTCCCAAAGTATTTAAAATATTATCATAAGAAGTATGTAGATAATTAATATCACCATCTATTAAGAATCTAGCCATACCTTTTAAATTAATATAACCAGTTAATTTTTTATCGTCATCTACTAAAGGAAAACCTGTTACTCCTTGTTCCTCTAACATTCTATATGTTTTATATATAGATTCATGTTCATTTACCATTAAACCCCTATTGTAATCCATGTTCTTCATTTGAACTTTTACATCATTCAAAAATTGTGGTTCAGGTATATTAAAATAATCTAAGACAAACTTTGTCTCTCTATTTAAAGGACCTAATACACGTGGTTCACACTTTAAACCTTGCTTACTTTTTAAATAAGACAAAGCTATACTAGCACACACTGTATCAGTATCAGGAATTTTATGACCAAATATATATGTAGTTCTCATAATGTCGCCCCTTATTCTATATAAGTATACCATAAAAAAAGAACTATATAAGTTCTTTTTATTCACTTTTCATCTCAAATAAGATATCACGTAATTCCATAGCTCTTTCGAAATCAAGATTCTTCGCAGCTTCTTTCATTTCATTTTCTATCTTAATCATAATATCTTGTTTTTCTTTCTTACTCATCTTTTCAATTGGTTTCTTATCTGTCTTCTCTTCAACTTCATTACTAATTACTTCTCTAATTTCTTTAATAATTGTATGAGGAGTAATACCATTCTTTTTGTTATAATCATCTTGTATCTTACGACGACGTGCAGTTTCACTAATAGCTTCAGCCATTGCATCACTCATTGTATCAGCATACATAATAACATGACCGTTTTCATTTCTTGCACATCTACCAATTGTTTGAATTAAACTTCTACCACTTCTTAAGAATCCCTGTTTATCAGCATCCATAATAGCTATTAAACTTACTTCAGGTATATCAATACCTTCTCTTAATAAGTTAATACCTACTACAACATCATACTTACCTTTTCTTAACTCTTGAATAATTTTCATTCTTTCAAAAGTTTTAACTTCATTATGTAAGTAAGCAACCTTAATGCCTACATCTTTTAAATAGTTAGTTAATTCTTCTGCCATTCTAATCGTTAAAGTAGTAACTAAAACTCTTTCATTTCTTTCTTGTCTTAGATGTATTTGTTCAATTAAATCATCTATTTGACCTTCACTACCTTTTACTTCAATAGTAGGATCAAGTAAACCTGTAGGTCTAATAATTTGTTCTACATATTCATTATGTGTTTTTTCTAACTCATAATCACCAGGTGTTGCACTAATATAAATAGCTTGATTTATCTTACTTTCAAATTCATCATATTTTAATGGACGATTATCTAATGCACTAGGTAATCTAAATCCATAATCAACTAGTGTTTGTTTACGCATTCTATCTCCATTATACATACCTCTTACTTGAGGAAGAGTAACATGCGACTCATCTACTACTAATAAGAAGTCTTCTGGAAAGAAATCAATTAAACAACATGGTGTCTCTCCTTCTGCTCTACCAGCTAAATGTCTTGAATAGTTTTCTATTCCACTACAAAAACCAGTTTCTTTTAACATTTCTAAATCATAGTTAGTTCTTTCTCTTAATCTTTGTTCTTCTAATAATTTATTATTATCATGCAATACTTTTAATCTATCTTCTAACTCTAATTCTATCTTTTTAATAGCAGCTTCTAACTTCTCTGAACCAGTAACGAAGTGTGATGCTGGAAAGATACTAATCGTCTTCTTACTTTGAATGATTGTTCCAGTTAAAGGATCAAACGTACAAATTCTATCTACTTCATCACCAAACAATTCAATTCTAATTGCATTACTTCTTTCATTTGCAGGAATAATATCAATAACATCACCGTGTATTCTAAAAGTACCTCTATGAAAATCCATATCATTTCTTTCATAAGTCATATCAATTAACTTATTAATAATATCATTTCTTTTAACAGTATCTCCTACATTTACTGTTAACATCATTTTTTCATATTCTTCTTTTTCACCAATACCATAAATACATGATACAGAAGCTACAACTATAACATCTCTATTATTAATTAAAGCACTCGTAGCTCCATGTCTTAATTCATCTATTTCATCATTAATAGAAGCATCTTTCTCAATATATGTATCACTTTGAGGTACATAAGCTTCTGGTTGATAATAATCGTAATATGATACAAAGTATTCTACATGATTATTAGGAAATAATTCCTTAAATTCACTATATAACTGACCAGCTAATGTTTTATTATGTGCTAATACTAAAGTAGGTTTGTTTACTTCTTTTATTACATTAGCAATTGTAAAAGTCTTACCAGTACCAGTAGCGCCCAATAATACTTGTTCTTTTTTTCCGCTTTTTAAACCTTCTACTAACTGTTCTATAGCTTTTGGTTGATCACCACTAGGTTTATATTCAGAAACAAGTTCAAACATGTGCTTCACCTCACTTTATACATTCATCATATATTTCATAAACAATATGTTTTGTTAAATTAGTTCTTTCTTCACGATTCAATAATGTATTATGAACTACATTACACATTAATACAATAATTATTTTTCTTTTAAAATCAATTAAGAACCTTGGACCAGTATATCCACTAAATGATACTAATCCTTCATAATCATGAGGGACATCATTTAATTCATCTATATAATTAAAATATCTTACACCCATAAAATTATATGTTCTACATTTATAACCAGTATCTTTATTTATTTTATTAATATCATAATGATCTAACATAATATTTATAGTTTCTTCACTTACTAATTGATTATTAACAAAGGCTTCTAAAAACAATAATAAATCTTCACCATTAGTAAACAACGAAGCATGACCAGTAGTAACACCTATTTTTTGTCCCCTACGCGCTTTTTTATCATGTAATTCTCCTAAAGATAAATTATAATCCTCTCCAGGTTCATAGTTCATTGAAGCAATTGATCCAGTCGGTTTAAAAGTAGTATGTTTTAAACCTAATTTTTTTATTATTTTTTCTTCAAATATTTTATCTAAAGTTATACCATAAATATTCTCTAATAATTTTCCCAAAATAATATAATCTACATCAACATATTTAGGTACTTTACCTTTAACATAAGAAGTATAAAGAATCTTATTAAATTCGTCTAAATTATTAGCATCTCCAAGATATCCATCAGTCCATATCTCTTGGTTATGACATAATAACTTTTTAATAGTAATATCACCTAAATTAACAAAATTTTTATCATATTTAGTTACATAGTCATCTATATTTAATAAACCTTCTTCTTGAGCCATATATACAATAACAGCAGTATATGTTTTTGTTAAAGAAGCTATATCATAATAAGTATCTTTTGTAGTCAATACTTTATTAGGTTTAGTTTCACAATAACCGCTTACTTTTTCAGTAACTTTTCCATTATTATAAACATATAATACATAACCATCTAATTGATCAATTAACTTCATAATAATCCCTCAAATCAACTGAATAAATTATACCATAAAAAAAGCACCTAAGTGCTTTTATTGACCTAAACCATCAGTTGATTCAGATACAGCTCTATTAGCATATGCATCAGCTGCTTCATTACTAGAAGTAACTTTCATAATATGATCATACATATTTAATACAGCTCTATGTAATGGTTCGAATTCAGCTTTTAATCTTTGGAATTCACCATTAGATACATCAGCTCCTGAACTTTCCCAATTCTCACCAAATAATCTTTTCATTTGATTGTCAATACTAGTAAAAGTATCATTTATTGCTTCAGCATTATTTTTAATATTAGTTGCATATGACCTAGATTCTGCATATGACGTTTGTTTAATCTCTTCTGCCATAATTATCTACCTCCATCATATTCATCAAGAAGTTTATTTCCTAATTGAACATTCTCATCTTCAGTATCTCTGAAATTTCCAGCACCTTCTTGGATTTTTTCACCCATAAGTCTGATAACTTCATCAATCTTATCGAACTTAACAGTTTGAGTATCAACAACATTATAAAAAGTATCAGCTGCTTCACCACTCCAAATAGCTGTTAAAGATTCTTTATTTTTTCTTATGTTGTTGATTTCTTCACCAACAGTCTCAGATGCTGCAACAGTTTTTTGACCATCAACCATCATATCTTCTGGTCTTACTACAAAATCAGCCATATTTCCACTCTCCTTATCATTAATATATCATTATTTTTGGCCTTATAAAAGATTATTTAACTTTTAGTTTACGTTTTTTATTGTAGGTATTACATTAATTCTTAATAATTCTTTTCTTAACTCATCCTCAGATACAATTCCTCGTTTAAATGAAAGAACTACATTATTCTTAATTATTAATGTTATAGGTAATTTTTCATAGCTGATCTCAATACCTTCAGCACATTTAATACTACTTAAACTATCAAGTAAATTCTTATCTTTAACACTATAATTTAATGCTTCTACCTTTGTTTCTTCTTGAATCTTTTCTTCAGTTGTTGCTTCAGCACTCTTTGTTTCATTAGCTTCCGTTTCTTCACTTAAAACATTCTTTGTACTCTCAGACATATCACTAGCTGTACTATTTGTTTTATAATCTAAAATATTATCTAATTTAACAAATCTTAATGTTGCGTTAACAGACATTGCTGCTTTCGCAACTACATTTAAATACTCTATTGTTTTTAAATCTAATGAGTTGCCTTCAACAACTACACACATTTCACCATTTTTAATTAAATTTAATAAATTAGCTACAGTAGTTTCTTCAAATTTAGTATCTTCAAGAACTTGTTTATATTGTTCATTAATAATTGAAGAAACAATACTTCCACTAACTTCAGCATCTGTTTTTTCTTCAATTTTTTCAGCTATTACTGCTTCAGCTTCTTCTCCTTCGAGCTTTTTAATAAGTTCTTTTTTAGACTTCTCGTTATGCTTTTCTACATAGTAAGATTCATTACCGCCAGAAATACCACCAGTACCATAATTACCTGTATCAGTATTTGCTTCTATATAATAACCGCCACTTGATGAAGAAGAATCATAACTATATGAAGTACTATCAGAAGAAACACCTGCTGTATTATTTCCAGCAGAATTAGTACTATTTCCACCATTAATTGAAGAAACAGATTCTTGTAACTCTGAATGAACTTGGACAACAGTATCTAGTAAAACATTCGTATTTGATACTTTAGTTTCAATACCTTCAATATTATTAACTATTGAATTCTTAGCTCCCGAAAAGTCAAAATCATCATTAGAAACATCGTAACCTTTAACATTACCTAAAACTGTATCAACATTACTAGATAATGTATCCATTCCTTTAGAAACGTTTAATACACTATCGGTATCTAACAAAAACTTTGTCATCTTAATTCCCCATTTCTAAACGGAATAGTCATAAACTATATTATCCATTATTATTGTCATTGCATCTTCAAGATTCTTAATTAAAACATCCTCACTATAATCATCCATCTCTCTCAATAACTTATATTCACCCTTTAAGTATTGACCTATAGATAGAGACAATTGACAGAACTCTTTACTCTTCGGTTCAACGAAATAAGCATTCATCTGTCTTACAAAATGTTCTTTATCCATTAATATATCTTGAACATATATTTTAAAATTAAATAAATTTGTTTTATGGAATTTATAAAAATCTAGATATCTACCATTATTAGTATATAAAGGATTATTTCTAACTTCTCTTCTAACTCCATTTAAAACTTTTTCTACTCTTCCTTCAAAATCTTCGTCATCTAGTAATTCACCATCAGTTAAAAACTGTTCTACAGCTCCATCTCTAGTAGCAACAAAGATATGTTTAGAGTTTAATTTGACGTTCTGTTGAATAACAAAATCATCTAGAACTGGTATAGTTAGATCCATTACATTAATTAAACTATTCGTTTTATTAGCAGCTTCTATTACATCTTTAGTATTTGCCATATTGATCCTCCTATATCTCTAATTGTGAAGTCTTATCAGTTGAAATAGACCACATACCTTTACCTTCATTTAAGAAGACACTCATATTATAAGCTTTATCAGACCTTGGCCTACTTGCCGGGTCAGCTACAATTACTCTTCCATCAGAAGTTAACCCTTTTAATACAATATAGTGACCACCACTAGTAAATGTACCAGGTCCAACATTCATTATAATCATCTTACCATTACTCAAAGATTCTTTAATCTTTGAAGAACTAACCCCTGATTGTTCGCAATCCAATCCATATGCTTTAGCTACAGCTGGGAAGAATGCCCAAGCAGTACCATTGTTAGGTATATGATAACCTCTTTGTAAACTCCAGTTAGATAATTCAACCGGATCATGTTTTTCCCCAGTTAAATAAGTAGTAACCATCGCCATTGATGTAGGTCCACAACCAGCACTTGCTATTGTTGAACCATAACCATAACTTTGGTGATAGTCTCCTTGATAATAATTTATAAAATCTCCCAAAGAATACTTACTGCTAGGATTTAACTTAGTTGAATCTAATTCAATTCTTTGAGATTCAACACTTTCAATATCTGCTTTTATTTCTTTCTTTAAGTCTTCAATTTCATTTTTTAAATTCTTATATTTATATTCTAAATTACCTAAATCAGATCTATCAGCATTCATTGAGGTTTTTAAACTAATAATCTTTTCATTAATAGTATCCAATTCCTCTTTTTTCTTTTTATAATCCTCATACTTTTCTATTGCTCCAGCAAAAGTTGATAACTGATTTGTTATCTGTGAATTATACTTATTAACAAAGTTATTCATTTGTTCTAGAGCATTTTCTTTACTTTTGCCTGCCCACACTGAATCATTAGTAATAGCTGTGATACCAGAATTATAATTAGAAAATATATCACTAACTAAAGAAGCATCACTTTCAACAGTAGAACTTGAAACCATTACATGACACCTCCAATACCATCAGAAGATTTTTTATCAGCATCTTGATAGCTTTGATTAATTATATTCAAAGAATCAGCATTTTTACCTAAATTAGATACATTATTAACAGTACCAGTATTTATTTCACCAAATAAATTACCTAAATAATCTGCAATAGGTCCTCTAAATCCATCTCCCGAAAATACATCTTTAACATATTTATCATTTGAAGTAATATCATCGCTCATCGTTTTCATAGTACTCATCATTTGATTAGCACTACTAACCATATCACTATAGCTTTCTACGCCAATTTCTTCTATTGTACTCATTAAATCACCTGACTTGCTAACATGTCTTCTGCTTCATCTAATATATCCGCAACATGATTATTGTATGCTGCTGCAGCACGCAAAGTATCTACATTACTCAAAATATTATCACAAAGCATATTGTTACTTTCTTTATAAACACCAGAAGCTTGTCCCTTCCAATTAGAAAGATTAATATCAACCGTTTTTCGGCAATTATTTAAATTACCTTCTAAACTATCAGCTTTATCATTTACGTAATCACTAGTATCGCGCATTACATCAGTATCAAATTCATATACAGCCATAGAACACACTTCCCTATCTTATAAGTAAATGTTACCATAAACTACCATCGTTTTCAACGAAAGCACAACTTACTTAACACTCATATATACTTAAAAAAAATAAAAAAATAGTAATGATCATTACTATTTAGTTGCCCTTTTTTGCTTTAAAGCAGAAATGGCCTTAGCACATTTTCTCATTTCCTTAGCTAAAATACCTGTTTCTTCTACTTTTAACTTAGAATTTTCGCTGGCAGCAAGCTCTTCCATTTTATTCTCAACCAACGAAGAAGGATACTTAAGTAATTCCGTAAGAGCTGCCAAACTAGCTTCGTCTAATCTATTTGCTGGATCAGGAACAACAACATCAACAACCGCAGAAATACTAGAAACTTCCGCAGCACCCACTAATATGCTGTTATAAGCGTCTAAAGAAAAAATCTTTCCAGCAGTTTTATCATCCCTTTGTAAACTATTGTATTTAGCTTTAATATTATCAATTGCTTCCTTCTTTTCAGGAACAACTACCATTGTTCTTTCCATACTACTCACCACCCAATTGAAGAGATAGTTCATTATAAAAGGCAACTACCATTCTTCTTTCATCATCTCTAACACCGATTACTTCTAGATTATCGCCATCTCTTATAACTTCTCCAAGTAATACTGCGCCCAAATTATTATCTTTGTTTTCATCTACCATAGAATACATCATAAATTCTTTTTCTAAATCAGGAATTCTAAATGTTCCAATAACAGAAATATTAATATTTTGTCCTTGTTCATTCTTAACAGTAATATGTTTTTCGCCCACAAGTATCACTCCTATCCTCATCTTAAATTATATAAAAAAAAGAAATATAAGTAAAGTTACTTACATTTCTTAATTCATATAATCATGATATTTATTCTTAATATCTTCACTTAATGAACCATCTCTTAAAATAGTTATTTTATTATTATCTACCTTTATTAAAGTAGAAGGTACACTAGATAGCTTACCACCATCTAATACATAATCTATTTTTTCTAATAATTCATCAGGAACCATACTAACTTCTGTAATTACATCACTATCACTGATATTTGCACTAGTACTAACTACAGGTTTTTTAAACTCATCTAATATCTCTTTAATAATATCATTATCAGGATATCTAATTCCTACATATTCATTGTTTGTTACATATTTACTTACATTATCATTCTTCTTAAAAAGAATTGTAAGTGGTCCTGGCCAATAATCTTTAATTAAACTCTTAGTTAAATCATCTAATGGTAAAACATATTGTTCTAACATTTCCAAACCATTTACTAGCATTAACAGCGGTTTATCATAACCTCTTTTTTTAGCTTCATAAACCTTTTGTACAGCATCATCATTACATGCATCAGCCATAATACCATAAATAGTATCTGTAGGTGTAATTATTATTTTTCCATCTTTTAAATATTTAATTAACTCATTCATTTTCTTTGTGTAATCAAATTAATAACTGGATAAAATAAATCTGTTATTAACCATGTATAACTTTCTAAATAAACATTTCTTAAAACAGTAGATAACATATCATCTTCCTCTTTCTTAAAACATTTATTATTTTTTAAATAATCATAAGCTTCATAAGCAATATTTCTTTTACAAACAAACATAATAGTAGAAAATATTAATATTAATACAAGAAGCAATAAAGCTACTTGATAAGCTGTTTCATTAGCTGTATACATTCCAGCAATTATTAAAAACAAACTTATATAATAAATAATATTAGCTAATGGTTTAAATGTTGCAATAAACTTATATATAGAATTATTCTTTATATCATAAGCTCCATGCATTCCAACATAAGAACCTACTCCCAAAGCATATAGTGTATTTTCATGAAACACTAAAGATGATAACTTAATAACTTTATTATTATAGTCATAGTAATCAACTACTTTACCTTTTTTCTCAATGATATAAGTCTTTTCCAATTTATTATCATCTAAAACATTTCTTGCTGCTTCAAAACCTGATAATTCCTTTTTATTATCAACTGTCTTACTTGTTTTCGTAGCTATATCTACTTTAACAATTAATAATAAAACAACAACTAATAATACTACATATATTTCTAGATATATCATTTTAAATAATACCTTTTTCCATTAATTGACTTCTTAATTTATCTGCTTTATCAAAATCTTTATTAGATCTTGCATCTAACCATTCATTATATAATTTCTTATCTTCATCAGTTAAAACAGGTAAATCATATTTTAAACCAAGTATTGTATTGATTAATTGAATCTTATCATAAGTTTCTACTATATCTTCTTTACTTCTCAATTTATTATTTAATTCTTTTATTAAATCGTTTAAATAAGTAATTAAGTTAGGAGTATTAAAATCTTCATCCATTATTTCATTAATCTTTTCATCTTTAGTTATCTTACCAACTGCACTACCATCAATTTGTAATTTTAAATTAGCTTGTCTTAAAGCATCAGCAATCTTTTTATCAACAATTGCAGCTTCAGTAAATAGATCTTCCGTAAAATTAAGAGGTAATCTATAATGTGTCTTAAACAATGCTATCTTAATTTCATTAGGAGAATGCATTTGAATAAAGTCTTTAGCTAAAATAAAATTACCTAATGATTTACTCATCTTTTCTCCATCTAAATTAATATGTCCATTATGCATCCAGTAGTTAGCTAAATGATTACCATTTAATGCCATACTTTGCGCAATTTCATTTTCGTGATGTGGGAATTTTAAATCTACTCCTCCACCATGAATATCTATTTTTTCACCAAATAGAGCATTTATCATAACAACACACTCTGTATGCCATCCAGGTATACCTTTACCCCATGGTGAATCAAATTGTTCACCTTCAGTAGTCTTTCTCCATAAAGCAAAATCTAATGGACTCTCTTTCTTTTCATCTACTTCTACTCTAGCTCCAGCTACGAGTTCTTCTGTATCTTGATTAGATAAAGATCCATAATCTTTAATTTTATCAACTCTAAAATAAACATCTCCATCTACTTCATAAGCCATATCTTTTTCGATTAACTTAGTAATAAATGCATAGATATTATCCATATTTTCAATAACTCTTGGTCTATAATCGATAGTGGAACAGTTATAAGACTCCAAGTCATTCAAGTATGCCTTGATAAATTTATCTGCAACTTCCCTTTCAGTTATTCCTAATTCTTTAGCTGCAGTAATAATTTTAGGATTAACATCTGTAAAATTAGATGCATAAGTAACGTCATATCCTAGATACTTAAAATAGTTATAAACCATATCAAAAGTCATAACTGGTCTCATATTACCAATATGAACATAGTTATATACTGTAGGTCCACAGACATACATCGTTACCTTTCCTTCTTTAATAGGTTTGAATTCTTCAACCTTGTCTGTTAGAGAATTATATATTCTCATGTGTTCCACCTTTCTTTCTATAAACTCATCACGAGTTAACTTATTTTATCACAAAAACCAAATAAAAAGAATACAATCGTATTCTTTTTCCAATTCACAAATAATTATTATAACACTAGTGCAATTATTACAGACATTAATAATAAACACAATGCATATTTCCATATTTCCTTCAACCATTTAGTATAAGGAACATTTAAATATGTAAGAGCTATCATTAAGATAAAACTTGTTGGTGCTATTACTTGGATAATTGAATATCCTGCTGTAAATAAGAAACTAGTAAGGAATAATTTTTCACTAAATAACGTTACAAAATGTAATCCCAAAACATAAGTTATTAAAGTAGGATCTACTGCAAAGAATGATATAAACATTGCAGCTACAAGTATTTTTATAACATTAAACTTAGTTCCAATTATAGCTATTGTTGGATTAAATGCCCAACCATAAACAAATGATATTGTAAATATAACTTGAACTAAACCATACATAATTGCTACTTTAGTTATTTTCTTCATTCCATATCCAATATCATGGAACAAATAACCTTTACGTCCATTGATTAATCCAATAACTAATGAGAATAGTATTAAAACTCCACCTAAAGCAATATATGTCCAATCCCCAAATGCATCTACATCACCAATTACATGATATAAAAAATCTGCATTTGATTTTAATTTAGTTAAAGCATCACTAAATACTGCTACATTGAAACTTTCTTTCCAATTAACAAATGCTAATAAAGAAATAACAGCACATATTATCATTAAAATAGCTGTTGGCCAAACATTTACTTTGGCATATTTCTTAAGGCTTTTTTCATCTAATTCTTCAGTAGCATATAAATCATATTTTGTAGAATCAACTAACTTAGTTTGTTTCTTCATATGTAACCAAGCAAACAAATTAAATAAAGCATAAGAAACTACAAACATAACAACTTTAGCAACTACTTTCGTACTTACACTTAATCCCATTGAAACACCTAAACCAGCAATTCCATGAGTTCCTAATATTGCTCCAAAAGTTCCGATAAACATACCGCCAAAACTAGCCATTAAAGCAGTAATCCTATCTCTACCAGCTTTTAAATAAACTGTTATGATAAATGGAACAAATATTAGAAGTACTAGTAATTGATCACAAAAAGCTGCATATAAACCTGTAACAAGTGTTATAAATAATGTTGATATTAATTCTCTACCTTCAACAAATCCAGATACCTTATCAACTATTTTGCGATAGGCTTTAGTTTGTGAAAGAATTCCATAAGAAGCCCCGATAGAGAACAATAAGAATATTTCATTCATACGATAATAAAAACTAAAATATAACATTGTAAAGAAATCCATTATTCCAGCTCTAACTGTTTCCTTTGAAACTTCACAAACATCTGTACAAGTAACACTAGGAAATACCCAAGTAAATAACAAAGCAACAATTGCAATAATAGTAACTAAATAAAATTTACCATATTTCTTTTTCATCCTCATAACCTCCCTACTAAAAGTATACCATAATTTCAAACAATAACTAACAAAAAATGCCTAAAATCCAAGAAAAAAACTAGTTTTTAACTAGTTTTTATTTATCAAACATCACTACACCAATTTCAGTTGGATGATCATGATAAATCGCTTCTTTTTTCTTAGATGGCTTAGTAAGAATTAAATAAATAATCAATAAATCTCCTGAAGCACTTAATATATTAAAAGATCCAATTAACAACCAACCAAGTGCATCAGCAAACAATGCATAAATACAAGGAATAACTCCCAAAATAATACAAGGCATAGATACTCCTAATAGATATTGATATTTTTTCAATGCTGCATTACATACACAATATGGATTAAAGGATTCTTTAATAAAACCAAATTCAATATCTTTAAAACCATTCTTTGTAAATAATGAATAAGTAACACCATGAATTAATTCATGAATAACAGTACCTACAAAAAGAACTGCCAATACTATTAGTAACATTAACCAAGGATTCATCTCTTCTAAAATAAAACTATTTCCTTTTAACCAAAACAATAAAAAGAATAAAGCAATTAATACTAAGCCTATTAACATACTAACAGTATTAGCAGTTGTAGTACTAACAGTTAAATCATGTTCTTCATAACCATCCTTAATTAATTGTTCTTTAGTTTCATTATATTTAGCAAGTCTTTTCTTTTCTTGCTCACTTAAAGTTTTTTCTTCTCTTTCTTTATTTCCCATACTATCACCTACTTTATTATAACAAAAAAAAGAACTACTATGTAGTTCTTATTTTCTTTCTTTCATAGTTGGGAATAAAATTACATCTCTAATAGATTCTTGTTCACAGAATAACATCATTAATCTATCAATACCGTAACCTATACCGCCTGCAGGAGGCATACCATATTCTAGTGCTTCTACAAAATCCATATCAATATCATTAGCTTCCTCATTACCTAAATCTCTTTCAGCCAATTGAGCTTCAAATCTTTCTAATTGATCAATTGGATCATTTAATTCAGTATAAGCATTAGCAAATTCTTT
>JAEEGL016772652.1_pt1 | contig 26598 bp, 29 predicted proteins | sample 9134231 | NCBI WGS metagenome assembly JAEEGL01 (sample SAMN16246548, study PRJNA631951) | gut metagenome | biome: gut microbiome; feature: rumen; material: fiber-attached | host: Bos | place: Iran: Karaj | collected 2018-10 | reverse complement strand
TTTTCTTTTCTTAACTTAGCTATAAATTTGCCACTTTTATTTTGATCCATTTTCTCACTTCCTCAAAAAAGATATTATCACTTTTAAGCATTTATTAACACACACTATTGGTTTAATTTTGTATATAATACTATTTTATCACAAAAAGTAGCAGATTTTTCATCTGCTGCTCATTTCGGAATATCAAAATATTACGAACTCTTTAATCAATAAGGTATTCGCAATAGCAACCTATTGCGAACAGATCGTAATCTCAAAAGTTTCCGATCATCCACTTATAAATGGTATTCTTATCATAAGTGCTAGTATTAATCCAATAATTAAACTAATTCCTAAATTAATAGGTTTCTTATACAATACTATACAAGTAGCAATAAATGTTATTGTATATAAAACACCTCTAAAATCAAAATAAAACATCCCTAAACTAAAACAACTTGCAAACATAAAAAACAATATTAAACTGCTAATAATAATTGATAATTTATTCTCACTTTTACCATACCAACAAATAAATGCAAGTATTGGAGATACAATTGTAAATCCATACCATATCATCATATAGTTTCTAGGATTAAATCCACTAAATATAATTGTATATAAATGGTAACTAATACACATCCCTACAAAGAATACAAAAACATTAATACTCGCAGTTATAGGTGATTTACTAAATATTGAAATAGTGATAGCAATAAACAACCAGATTGCCATTCCAGAAAAGAAATTATTTAAATCAAATTTTTCAATAATATTCATCCATAATATTGAATTGTTAATAGCTAAATTGTCTAACCATTTAGAAAATATTCCTAATAATATTCCAAATATGAATATTAATGTAGTATTAATTATTTTGTTTTTTAGTATTAAACTATTATCTGCTTTTCTAATACTATTTAAAATATCCTTCATATTCATCACACTATATAATTATATCACACATTTATAAATTTCTTTGACGAACTGTTCTAATCACTTAGTTATGGGTAGTATAATACTACTGGAAAGGTGATACAAAAAGTTTTAAAACCATATGATATACGTGCCAGTAGAATATTAGTCGAACTATTATAGTAGTTCGATTCTTTATATTGAAATAGAAAAAAATATGCTATAATATTAAATCAACAAGGGAGGTTTAAAAAATGGCAACAACGAGAATTTATGATATCAACGAAGTAAAAACAATTTTACAAAAAAAATATAAGGAAAGAATAAATATTTATCGTCCAAAAAATGCAATGTATACCATTGAAGGAACACTTGATTCAAAACCAATAAAAATATCATACTTTAATTATGTTGATTGCTTATTAGCTTCAACAACTTTAGATTATAAAGAAGTGTTAGATGAATTGATTCCCGTGCTAACAAAAGCGATGAATAATTATGAACCAATTTGTAGTTATGACAGATTAAAAAAAGGAGAAAAGCCAGAAACCGCTGAGCCAACTATTGAATGGGATATAAAAAATCGTAGGGAAAGACTTACTGAATTAATTAATGGTAAAGGTTTTGTTGACTATGATGTACTTAATTTAAAAATAAATGAGCCAACATATGGTATATATCCGGGAATTATCAAAGACCCAGGAAGAATTAATAATTTAGGTGAAGTAGAATTATATTTTGCAATTGATCATTTAGGTGGATATATTTGGCAATGTAATCATGATATGGCCGATGGAAGAATGCCTGAAATAGATCTATCAGAAGAACAATATGCCCTAGAATATTTGGTATATCAGACAACAAAATTTGGTGTAGAGTTACCAAAGCCAGAAAAAGGTAAACACATTACACCAACACAATCATATTGGGCTTGGTTTAGATTTTATGATAATCATTTCAAAAATGTACTTACAGAAGAGCAATGGGATGCCTTTTTGAAAGCACAAGATAATAATAAAGATACATCAGAATTTATGCCTAGTGGACATTGGACTGATCTATTAGAAAGAAAACCAGCAATGACTAGAGTTAAAAAATAAAAATAGAATGTTTAATAAAATACTAATATATCATATACTTTTTATAGCAACTGATTTGCACGAAGTAGTTTCACAACCGGTAACTACTGGTGCCAGTAGAATATTTGCTCTAACTTTTATAGTTAGAGTTTTTTAATATCACAATTTATAGTAATCGTGATATAATATATAACTAACAAAGGAGGATAATTAATGAAATATCCAATTAAATATGCCATTTTAGAATTAAAAGTGGATGGTGGTCCAATTCATTGCTATGAAGAAATAACAAAAGGGTTTATTGTATCAAAATGTTTTGTTTTAGCCGAAGGATTAAAATATACTAGTGTCGGAAAAACTATTCCTAAATATATCGTATCTTTTCCATATGATGGCTTTGAATACTTTATAAAATGGATGGATAGAAATCGTGATAACTATTATTTCAATCATTATAAATACTATTACGAATCAAAAAACAATCCAGATAAAGCTTATTTAAAAGATAATTTTCCAGTTGTTATTGATCAAGTATTTGATACTTATGAAGCTGCTAAAGAAGTAGCTAATCATAAAAATAGTGAGTTAAAAAACAATCTTCTCACTAATACTGGAAGCAAAGCATATGAGACATTATCCAAAGAATTTGCTGACACGATGGATTTGTGTGGAGAATATGAAAAATTTATTTATGCTAATACTACCGATATGCAAATTTCGTTGTTGACATCTGAAGAGAGAAAAATACAAAATGATACGGAAAAAGAAATAATGGCTAATTTAATTGCTGAATTTGCTGATACTCCTGAGAAAAAGCAAGTAATGATTAAAAAACTTAAAAACAATCATTAAAAAATATACAAATATCTTTTTGTATATCTTAATTACATGCGCTATAATGAATATGTAATTGAGCTTAGTCTCAAATTTCATTTACACGATTTTTTCTCAAACGAGTAATAACTGCGTGCCATTTAGAAATAATGTGATATAATCATTGAGGAGGATATAGTATATGAAAAAGAATTTGTTACCATTCACTATTGCTGCATTTTTTGTAATTGTTATTGCCATTTTATTAATTATTTCATTAAATAATGATAACAAGTATAAGGATTATGAAATCATTGAAATAAGCTATTCATATGGTGGTGGATTTGGTACTATTATTGATGCATCTAAAAAGACAATCACTTTTACTCCAAATGGTAAAGTAAAACTATCTAATAGTTATAATTCATATACAGAAATATTTAGTATTGATCAAGATAAATATAAAGAATTAAATGATTTTATAATAGAGAATATATCATTATTTGATGAAAAACCCAAAGAAGATGAAAATGTTTTAGATGGGGGTAGTTCACGTATTCAAATCAAACTTAAAGATGGCCAAATCAAAGAAATTGGTGGATATATGATTAAGAATAAAAAATATACTAAGATTAAAAATAAAATTTATGAAACAATTGATTCTGAAAAGTTGAGTAAATATGAAAAAAATATTGAAAATAATGAATAAATGATATAAATTGAACTATTAATTTAGTTCGATTTTTTTATTAAATCAATATAATCTTCTCCTCATTTATTTATTAATATCACCATTATAATTTTACTTTTTATTGTAATTTTTAGTAATTATGTTATAATAAACAACCGAGCGAGTGGTAATTATAATGTTTGATAAAGATTTATATGATATAAGTGAAAAAACATTTGATTTAATTGATAAAAAATATGTATCAAGCAAAAAGTAGATAAGTTATAATTATTAATGGAGGAATAATATGGAAGAAGAAATGCAATATGCAAAAGATTTGAAAGAAAATTTTTTGAAAATACGTAATAGTCAATATACTGGAGACGAATATTATTATGTTATTATGGGTATTGATTATGATTCATATGATTTTGTGTATTTAACAACTTATGATATATATATTGATACACTAAAAATGATGAGTGTTTTAAAAAAAGGTTTATTTGGTACAAGAAGAGTTATGGAGGAATGTCCATATAAGGAAAGAGTTGGCATTTATGCAATTAAGAATAGAAAAGGTATATTTGAAATGACTACTGGTAAAAGATTATCAGTAACTGGCGAAAGCAATGCTATAAATTGTTTTGGTATTAATAAAATATCTGATAATGGTTTAGAGAGTGTTGCAAAAGATTTAGAACTTCTTGAAAGTAATGCACTATATAGAGAACAATATGTAAGTAAACTATTATCATTAAGTAATGGAGTACGTAAAACACAAGAAATATATAAAGAAAAACAAAAAGAAAATAATTCTCATATTCAATATTTAAAAAGATATAAACTTCCAGATAATTAATAAAATTAAAAAGACTAGTAAGTTTTACTAGTCTTTTTTATGCTAATAAATTAATAATAGCACTACATACATGACATAATGAATTAATAATACCAAGTATAATTATTGAAATTGTAGCTGCTTTAATTAATTTTGTACTTGTTTTATAGAATTCTTTTACTTCAAAATAGAAATAACATAATAGAATAAATACTATTACTCCATAAACAATATTAATTATTGAATTTAGTATAGTGTTTTCAAATAAAACAATATAACTTAAATTAGCAACAAATACAGATAATATAATAATATAGATCCAAAACTTATTATTATCAAAAAAACTTTTTTCTTCTTTCTTTTTATTAATACTATCCATTATTTTAGGAGTACCTTCTATTAATGCATTTACTGCTACTGTTCCTAAAGTTGCTGCTAAAGATGTATTTCCTTTTTTCATATATCCTCCTACCTTTATTAATTATATATTATCACAAACATATATTGTTAACAACGTACTTATTTGACTATTTTTATGTTTAGTGTTATAATACGTTCACTTTTGAAAGAGGGGGACAATATGCAAAATATTACTTTAATAGAGGAAAATGGAAATAGAAACATTATTTCTAAAAGTTTTAGTGGTTCAGAAGAAGTACAAGTAGAATTTGAAAAATATGATTCACTAGAAGAAAAAAATAGAATTAGAAGTGAAGCAAAATATATTTATAAACAATTACAAGATAATTCTAATAATTCTTGTACTAGAACAATTGATTCAGAAATATCTAGAATTAATTATTATGGAGTTACATACGATTCTATAGAAACTTTATCTGATGGTAGAACAGTTAATGAATTAGATACACTATATGAATACGAATATGCTTATAATCCTTATTATTATAATAGATTAGTAGCTGAATTAAATAAACTTGCTAAAAAAGATGATGTATATCTTAGTTATTCATTACAAGAAGATAAATTAGCTGAATCTTATATGATGCATGTAGAATCATTAACTAAAGAACAATTTGAAAATGTATATGATTTATCTTTAGATCAATATTATGAAGCAATTAGTGGAAAAACAAACCCAGGTAAAACTAAGAAAGAAACTAGGTTTAGAAATAAATTAGCTAAATTAAGAAAAGCATATATAGAATTTTATATTAGTGATATTGATAAAGGATTTGATACATCTTTTATTGAAATGGATGGTTATTGTTCTTATTTAATGGTAGCTGCTGATTTTAAAGATTTACCTAATAAAGAAGAAATTGCTAATGAATTAGGATTTGTAATTGATAAAGATAATCATTCTTTATTATTAAAATCAAATAGAAATCATGAATTATTATTAAAATAAAATGGTATTGTTACCATTTTATTTTTTTATGATATACTATGGGTAAGGTAGGTGTTTTTAATGAAGAAAAAAATTATTTTAGTAACAGGAAATATGAAAAAGCTAATAAGTGCTAGACAGTTTTTAGAACCACATGGTATTGAAGTAGATAATGTTAAGATGGATACTACTGAAATACAATCAGATTCTATTGAAGAAATAGCAGCTTTTTCTGCTAAAGAAGCAAGTGATAAATTAAAATGTGCAGTATTAAAAAATGATACTGGTTTCTTTATAGAAGCATTAAATGGATTTCCAGGTGCATATACTCATCAAGTTATGGAAGCAATAGGTACTGATGGAATATTAAAATTAATGAGAGGTATTAAGAATAGAAAAGCATATTATAGAGAAGCATTTGCATATTGTGAATATGGTAAAGAACCAGTTGTATTTACTTCTATTACAAAAGGAACTCTTGCTACTAGAAAAAGTGGTAAATATGGTTTAAGAATAGATCCTATATTTATTTCAGATGGTTATAAAAAAACAATGGCTCATTATAATGATGATAAAAGATTTAATACATGGAACACTAAAGTATTTGATGAAATAGCTGAATATGTATTAAAAAAAGATAAATAGTATGAAGAAGTATAATTGTAAAGTTATTTTATGTGGTCCAGCAGTTGGAAAAACATATTTATCTAATCATGATAATCGTTTTGTTGATATAGATGATATGAGAGCAAAGTATAAATATAATATCCAAAATCAAAGTAATGAAGAATTTGAAAAAGGAAAAAGTAATAGAGGAAAAATTGTTAATAATGATTCTCTAGAATATGCAAAGAATTTATTAGATAATACTATAAGGAGTGGTAGGATTGCTTTAATATCATATCAAGAAGAATTATTACAATATGTTATAGATAATAAAATAGATTATTGTTTAGTATATGCTGATATTTCCTTAAGAAAAGAATATAAAATGAGAATGGAACAAAGAGGTAATATAAAAAAATTTGTTGATGACATGACAAATGAAAAAGCGTGGGAAGAGTTTTATTTTATTAATGAAAATGATAATAAACCTAAATATAAAATCAAACTAAAAAAAGGACAATATTTGTCTGATTTAATAGATTATTTTGTATAGTCAATTTGACTTTTTGCCCATTTTATGGTATAATGTAAATCGTTGAAGGGGAGTAGTTCTACATTTTAGTTCATCAACTCAATGCGTAAGTATTTGGACTAAAAGATAAGAGATTATCGAACAAGACTGAAACAGAAATGTGTAAGTCTTGTTTTTTTATTTTTTAGAGACTTGCATAAATAGAAAGAGGAGATGATTTTATGAGTTATTTATTAGGAATAGCCGTTGCTGCAGCAGTAGCTAAAAAACGAAGAAGTAGGTATAGTCATAGTTCAAAAAGAAAGGGAAGAAGTAGTAGTTCATCAAGTAGTCATTATCATTCATCATCAGGTGTAAGTTATGTGCAATATGTATTAGTAGAAATGTTTCATAATGAAAGTTTATGTAGTTTCTTCGAATTAATAGAAAAAGAGTATAAAGATGAAATGCATAGAAAATACATAGAAATACGAAAAGAAATTGATGTTCTTGAAACAAAGAAAAGAGAGATGACTCCAAACTTTGATATGCTAAAAAAATCATTAGCTAAAAAAGGATCTAGTATTTATTATTCAATTGATGTAAGCGGAAGAAATAGCGTTATTAGTATTGCTTTAGGAGATAGACTTACTTTAAACGTTGACAATGATAATTCAAATGGATTAATTAGTAGAGTAAACAATATAATATCTAACAATGAAATGAAAATTGCTGATTATGAAAGAAAAATTGAAGAGAAAAAGTCAATGTTAGAATCTGAAAAAAGAAGAATAACTCTTTTCAAGAAATATGAAAAAGAAGAAAGAATAAGAGAATTAGAATGTGATGTTAGTTCACTTGAATTAGAATATCAAGCACTAGTGGATAATAATGAAACTTATAAAAAATTTGCTAATATGGATGAAAATGAAAAAGCATTATTAGATAAAGGATTATCAGAATTAAGAGAATGCATTAGCGTTTACAAAGAAATACAAGAATTACAATCAAAATCAAGAAAATTAAATACAGATTATCGTTATTGTCTTGATCATAAAGTTTTAGGAGAAGTAGTTGAAAAACTTATTAGTGAAAACAAGATATCTCAAACTACATTAGAAAAAATATTCTTAATGCTTGATAAAGTTGAAATAAAAGCTAGAAGAGGAGAATACAATAATGAATCTTGTGGAAGTTTATATAATAAAAGAAATATAGTTGAATGGTTTATTACTAATGTATATGAAGTTGATGAATCATTTGTTGATAGAAATTACTACTTACCTGAAGAAGATGAAGAAGAACAAGAAGAGCAACAAGAACAACAAGAAGAAAAACCTATGACTAGAAAACTAGTTCAAGATAACCAATAATATAAAAGAGATTTAGATTATTCTAAATCTTTTTTTATGCTATAATTTTATTAGGGAGATGATTATGAAAAAGATTATTATAGGAATAGTTATTCTTGTTATTATATGTGTAATTGGATTATTAGTTTATAAAAAATATAATAAAAAAGAGGAGGAGATAATTATTAAGCCACAAGAAGCAGTAAAAACTATAAAAATTATAGTTAATTATAATGAATTAATTGTTAATCTTGAAGATAATTTATCTGCTCAAGCTTTAGTTGAAAAGCTTGAATCTGGAGATATTACAGTTGAAGCTCATGATTTTGGTAATTTTGAAAAAGTAGGGGATTTAGGTTTTAATATAACTAGAAGTGATAAATATATTAAAACTGGTCCTGGAGATGTAATACTATATAATGGAAATCAAATATGTCTTTATTATGATGAAAATACATGGAATTTTACTAGAATAGGTAAGATAGATATTTCACAAGAAGAACTTAAAAATATTCTTGGTGAAGGGGATGTAACATTTATTATTACAAAATAAAAAACGATTTATAAAATCGTTTTTTTTATTAAATTATTTTATGTATTCAACACCATTGTAAGTTAATTTCTTATCACCATAATCTAGTGTAGCAGAAGTAGAACTTGTTCTTTCTCCCCACCAACTATCATATTTATAATCATAAGAAATAGTGATTGCTGTTGCTTCATCATTAATATTCCATGTACAATTTGATGAAGTTTCAACTAATGAAATAATATCACAATTACCATTTTTTTCTAATACAATTTTAGATTCACCATTAACATATGTACCAGCTGCTTTCTTAGCAGGACTGAATAATACACCAAATATTCTAAAAATACCTATTAAAAGAATAATGCATCCTAGAACGATAAAGAAATTCTTTATGAAGTTTTTACCAACAAAAGTAATAATGTTTCTATCTTCATATTCATTTTCAATATCTTCTGTTTCATGATTAATTAGTTCATCTAATTTATCTTTGAATTCTTTATTATTCCAAGTAAAGAATCTCATTGGAATATGATGGTATTGGAATATAATAACTGATCTAAAAATCCAGAATAAGTTAATAGTAGTTACAGATGTTATTTTATTTAAAGGAATACTTTTTTCAGCTCTTTTAAATGGAACATATACTTCTTTGTATACTTCATTTTCAGTTACGCAAAGCATAGTTTTAGCAGCACATCTATAGAACCAGTTTAGAATTAGATACTCAATAACAGTTCCAATTAGAATACCTATTTCACTAATAACTCTTCTCCAATATCCATAATTTGGACTAGATAGATGACCGTGGAAGTTAGCCCAAGTCATTCCTACAAATCCTAGGATTAGAGCTATAAACATAATTTTATCTAAAACAGAAATAAATAGAATTCTACAAGTTACAAGTGGTTTCTTTTGTTTTCTTTCCTTCTTAGATTTTTTATGTTCTTCCTCCTTTACTTCTTCTTGAATTTTAGTCTCTTTTTCTTCTTTTTCTTCTCTCTCCATATAATAGTTCTCCTTTCAATTTTTATTATAATTCTAAATTGATAAAAGTCAATTAAATACTAATAAAAATGTATTGAAGTATAAAAAAAAGTATGATAAAATTATTATGTACAATATGGAGGCAGTGTATGAAAAAAATAGAAGGAATTAGAAAGAATTTTAGCAAGTTAAAAGCCGAAATTGATGAAAAGAAAGCAGAAAGTATTGGTGTTGTAGAATTAAGAAAATATACAGCATCTATTTTAGCTTTGCAAGAAGAAAATACTAGAATTAAAGAAGATTGTAGATATGATGTTAATATTGGCTTAGATGATTTAGGTACTATATTCAAAGATAGTGAAGATTTATGGAATGAAATGTCTGAAACACTTGATTTAATAAGTGATATTTTAGAATCTAAACAAAATCAAGTTGATGAGATGGGTAATGAAGTATCTAGACAAAGAGCTATTATTAATATGTATGAAAAGAAAATTAAAGAATACACTGCTATGACTAAAAATGATACTAAAGTATTAAATGATGAAGAAGCTGATAGTGAATTACAAAAATTAGTTAATAGTGAATTTGAATTTGAAACTAAGAAATTAGAAAAATTAAATGAATTAATGGATAAACATGTCTCTATATGTAAGGAAATTAATGCTGATATATATGTACTTAGATATGGTGGAGTATTAAAACCAAAAACTAAGAAAGAAAAAGCTAAAGAAAGCACTAATGAAATAGATGCATTATTCATGGATGGATTAAATGAAGAACTATGGGATAAAGCATTTGTTAATGGTAATGGTGAAGATGTTCCAACACCACCTGAAGTAGGAGAAGAAGAAACAAGAGAAGTTCCTACTTTAGAAGATGGAGATTTAGCTGAATTAGTTTTACCAGATTTAGGTGAAACAAGACCAAAGGAAGAAAAAGAAATAATTCCTGTTACTGTTGAAGAAACACCAGCAGAGGTTAAAGAAGAACCAGAACATAATGAAGAATCAGAAGAAGTTAAAGGAAATGAAATGCTACCAGAGGAACCAACAATGCCAGATGTAACATTACCAGAAGAACCAGTTGAAACTGAACCTACTGAAGAACCAGCAATGCCAGAAACTGCTCCAGTTGAAGAAACACCAGCTCCTGAAATGCCTGCAGAAACAGTATTACCAGGAGAACCAGAGGAACCAATAATGCCAGATCTTACTTTACCAGCAGAACCAGTTGATACTGAAACTGAGGTAAGATTACCAGAAGAAGCTGCTGAAGTTAGTGTTCCTGTAGAGACACCTGCTGAAGATGTAGTATTACCTCCAGAGCCAGTTGAAACTGAAGGAGAAGTAGTATTACCATCAGCACCTGCAGAAGCAGATGTAACATTACCAGATGAACCTGTTGATTTAGTAACTCCTGATGTTCAATTACCAGCAGAACCAGTTGAAGTTGAAGGCACTGTAGATTTACCAGCAGAACCAGTAGATACTGAAGGTGAAGCAATTGAAGATGCTATGAAAAACTTCGATTGGGCTGGATATTTTGAAAATATAGGTTCTGAAAATAAATCATTATAATAATAAGTTCACATTAGTGAACTTTTTTATTGATTTGACAAAAATACGATAATAATGTATAATTATGACGTTAAATCGATGCATGAGGAGAGTAATTAAACAAATAATATTATAGAGAGTAACTGTTGGTGGAAAGTTATATGTTATGTTTAATGAATGGGCTCATGGGAAGGAAGCTGAATATAAGTAGGCTATCACGGAAGCTACCCGTTACCACGTAGCATATATATGATGGTATATATTAAGGTGGCATAACAAGCAAGATACTCTTGTCCTTATAGGATAAGAGTTTTTATTTTAAGGAGGAAATTATGAAAAAGATGTTAACAGGACTTCAACCAACAGGTATTATTACATTAGGTAATTATATTGGCTCTATAAAACAAATGGTTGAAAATCAAGGTAAGTATGAATCATACATTTTTGTAGCAGATATGCATGCTATAACAGTAGATGATCCAAATAGAAATTTAAAAGAGAACACACGTAGTTTAGTTGCTCTTTATTTAGCATGCGGTATTGATCCAAAACTAAATACAATATTTGTTCAATCACAAAATGAATATCATGCTAATTTAGGTTATTTCTTAGAATGTAATACATATTATGGTGAATTATCAAGAATGCATCAATTTAAAGAAAAGAGTAAGAAAAGTGAAAGTTTTACAGCAGGATTATTAACTTATCCAGTTTTAATGGCAGCTGATATTTTACTTTATGATGCTGATATAGTTCCTGTAGGAATAGATCAAAAACAACATGTTGAATTAGCAAGAGATATTGCTATTAGATTTAATAAAAAATATGGTGATACTTTCGTAGTACCTAATCCAGAAATTAAATCTGAAGGAACTAAAATAGGTGATTTACTAGAACCAACTAAAAAAATGAGTAAATCCAGTGAAAATCAAAATGGTGTTATTAGATTACTTGATGAACCAGATGTTATTAGAAAGAAAATAATGAGAGCAACAACTGATAGTGATATGTTAGTTAAATATGATCCAGATAATAAACCTGGTATATCTAATTTATTAAATATTTATATTTCCTTAACTGGAAAAACTATGAAAGAAGCAGAAAAAGAGTTTGAAGGATGTAATTATGGAACATTTAAAACTAAAGTTGCTGATGTAGTAGTAGAAAAAATAAGTGAAATACAAAAGAAATATTATGAATACTTAAACGGCAATGAATTAGATAAGATACTTGAAGATGGTAAAAATAAAACTAGAGAAATTGCTAAGAAAAAGTATGAATTAGTTAAAGAAAAGATAGGTTTTTATAACTAACTTTACATTAAAAAAATCGATTATTTCGATTTTTTTATTTTGATATGATAATATTAATATAGAGGTGTAATATGGAAGTAATAAAGAATATTTTTAGAGAATATGATATAAGAGGAGTATATGGACCAGAATTAACTGATGAACTTGCATATCATATAGGACGTGCTTTTGGTACTAAATTAAGAAGACAAAATATACACGCTACTGTGGTAGCATATGATAATAGACTATCTAGTGTAAATTTAGAGAAAAATTTAGTTAAAGGTCTTGTTGATACAGGAATAGTTGTTAAAAGATTAGGTTTAGCTACAACACCAATGTGTTATTTTGGTGCTAATTACTTAGGAACTAATTCTAGTATGATGATAACAGCATCTCATAATCCAAAAGAATATAATGGTTTTAAATTTTCATATAATGGTATTCATAATGCTTATGGTGCTTCTGTAATGGAAATACATGATTTAATTGAAAAAGAAGATTATGAAAATGGACAAGGTAAAGTAATAGATGTTGATTTAAGAGATGCATACATAAAACTAGTATGTGATAAATTATCTTTTGGAAATAAACATATTAAAGTTATATATGATTGTGGAAATGGTACAGGTAGTGTAATAGCAGGTGATATATTTAAACATTTACCTCAAGTTGATTCAATGGGTATATTTGATATATCTGATGGTAATTTCCCAAATCATCATCCAGATCCATGTGTTGAAGAAAACTTAACAGTTTTAAAACAAAAAGTTGTTGAAAATCATGCTGATTGTGGAGTTGGATATGATGGAGATGCTGATAGAGTAGGTTTTGTAGATGAAAAAGGTACATTTATTGAAATAGATAAATTCTTAGCAATAATGTGGGATTATTTATTTGATAAAGTTGATAAAAAAGAATGTTTATTTGATGTTAAATGTTCTAAAACTCTAGAAGATGAATTAATTAAGCTTGGTGTTAAACCAGTAGAATATAGAACAGGTAATTCATATACAAGAGCAGCTTCTGCTGAAGGAGATTATCCTTTAAGTGGAGAATTATCAGGACACGTTTATTTTAGAGATAAATGGCCAGGATATGATGATGGTATATATGTTGGTATGAGATTAATAGAATTCTTATCAAATAGTGATAAACCATTAAGTAGTTATCTTGAAAATTTAGAAAAATATTATTCAACACCTGAAATAAAAGTTCATGTAGATGATGATAAGAAATTTAATGTAGTTGATAAAATAAGAGAATATTGTGAAAGTAAGAATTATAACTTTATAACTATAGATGGTGTTAAAGTTAAATTTGATGATGGGTTTGCTCTTGTAAGAGCCTCTAATACTGGACCAAATATTACTATGAGATTTGAATCTAAAACAGAAGATAAATTAAATAAAATTAAAGAAGAATTTGAAACAGAATTAAATAAATACATTTAATTCTATACAAAATGAATAAAAAGTGCTATAATATATAGTACTTTTTTTAAAGGGGTGTTTTAAATGGCAGTGGAAGTACCATATGGATTAGTATTTTATGTAATGTTTTCTCAATTAGTAAAATATGGATCTAAGAAGTATATTAGAATTGATGATATAGATAATTATGTAAATAAATATTTAGAATTAATAAATAAAGCTTATAAAGAGGATACAGGGAAAGAAGTAACATTTTCCGAATCTGATCTTTCAAGTGAAATAGATGCATTTCTTGATAATTGTATATTACTTTATAAAAAGAATGGCTGTATTTATATTAAAGATGATGCTGATGTTAGTGAATTTGAACAAGCAGCTACTTTAATATCTTTTTTAGGTGAGATACCAAGTGTATTTAAAAATACTATTGATTATAGTTATGAATTATTAAAAACAATTGGAGCAACTTATATACATGATGAATATAGAAAATTTCTTAAAAATGAATTAAAACTTGAAAAAGCTTATTATAATTACGTAATGAATCCTACTAAAGAGAATAAAGATGCATTAAGAGCATTAATGATAGTAAAATTCTCTAGTTTAGAACTATTAAAACAATTACCTGAGAATGATATGAATGCTGTATATATGACAACAATGGATTTTAAGGGTGAAGGTATGGATTTAAAATATGATGAATTACCTATTGATTTAGATGCTTGGGATAGTTTACCTCATATTGTTGATTATGATGTTGAAATATTTTTAGAAGGATTACATCAATATGCAATATTTGGAAAAGGTAATTTAGGATATAAAAAACTAGAATCTGATGTTGATTCTTTATATGAAAGTCAAGCAGATGATCCTTTTGGATTATTGAAAACATTATTTGATGGAAAAGAAGAATATAATAAAGGAAGAAAAATATTTTATATTAGATATCTAGATAATATTGATAAGTATTTAGAAAATCATGAGGATAATAAGGAATTATTAGCTGTTAAAGCAAGATTAATGTATTCATTAGATGATCCTTATACTTGTTTATTTGAACAAAAGAATTTTGATAAAGCAGTTAGAGATACAAAATTAATGAGATCAAGAACACCTGAAATATTAAAACTAAATGATGCAGTTAGAACTATGGCAGCATCTTTATTCTTCTATCATGATAGTGAAAGATTAACTGAAAAGTTATTATTAATGAAAACTTATTATGATGTTACTAAAGATGAAGAATTTGCTGATATATTTACTACTTTTAGAAGAATGCCAAATTATAAAGAATATGGTGAATTCATATTTGGTAAAAATAAGTTATTATCTTTATAATACGTAAAATAATGTAAATAAAGGCGTGATTTAAATAAAATCACGTTTTTATTATGGTAAAATTATATTGGTGAATTGTATGCAATACAAGTATAAAAATATTAATATTAATTATACTTTTTATGATAACAAATCTAATGATTGTTTAATATTTTTGCATGGTTGGGGTCAAAATATTGAAATGATGATGCCCATAGCTAAACCATTTATTAAGAATAAAAATGTTTTAATAATAGATTTACCTGGTTTTGGTAATAGTGATGAACCAGATGAAGTATGGAGCATATATGATTATGCTAAAATGGTTAATGATTTATCAAGTAGTTTAAAAATGAATAATCCTACTTTAATAGGACATTCTTTTGGTGGAAAGATATCCCTTGCTTATGCTATTAAATATAAAACTAAAAAACTTGTTCTATTAGCAAGTCCATATAGAATATCTATGAAGAAATTAACAGTTAAACAAAAGATGTTAAAAGGATTAAAAAAGGTTCCATTATTAAAGAAATTAGAACCATTAGCAAAGAAGTATATTGGATCTACTGATTATAAAAATGCATCTGAAATGATGAGAAAAGTATTAGTTAATCATTTAAAATTAGATTTAACAAATGATTTAGATAAGATTAAATGTCCAACATTATTAATATGGGGTACTAATGATACAGCAGTACCATATCAAGATGCAGTAGATTTAGAAAAATTAATATCTAATTGTGGTCTAGTAACATATGAAGGATGTACTCACTATGCTTATTTAGAAAGATTAAATCAAACTATAAGTGTTTTAAAAAGTTTTTTAGGAAGTGATGATAAATGAAAATACTTTTTATATTAACATTGCTTATATATTTGTATTACACAGCATATAAAAGTAAAAAATATATGCATATGCTACAACAAAATTGGTATAACGATGGTAATAGATATTTAAAATGGATAATGGATAATTTTGATAAAGTATTTGTTAATAGTGAAATATTATTCTTATTATTCTATTTCTTAAAAGGTTATACTCTAATAATTACGTTTGGTATTATATATTATGTTTCTTATGTATTATTTAATAATAAAGTAACAAGAGAACAAAGTAAAAAACCTCTTGTTATAACACATAGAATTAAAAGATTATATGTAACAATGTTTATTTTATATTTATTAGTTATAGTACCAACAGTTATTTATTTTGATAAGATACAACTTAATTTTTACTTTTTATTAATTGGTTTATTAGCATATTTAAATCCATTTGTTATATGGCTTGCTAATATTATAAATAAACCTATAGAAAAAATAGTATTTGAACACTATAAACATTTAGCTAAAACTAAATTAAAACAAATGAAGAATTTAAAAAGAATAGGTATTACTGGTAGTTATGGTAAAACAAGTACTAAGAATGCTTTAAATGATATATTAAATGTTAAATATAATTCATTTGCTACTGAGAAAAGTTTTAATACTATGAATGGATTAATGATATCTATTAATAATAAACTAGATAAGTTTAGTGATGTATTTATAGCAGAAATGGGCGCTTTTAGAAGGGGAGAAATAAAAGAAAAGTGTAATTTTATAAAACCTCAATATGGAATACTTACTACTATAGGAACAGCTCATTTAGAAAGTTTTGGAGATATTAAGAATACTCAAAAAGCTAAATTTGAATTAATAGATTCTTTACCAGAAAATGGTATAGCAGTTCTTAATATGGATGATGAATATCAAACAAGTTATCAAATAAAGAGTAAATGCAAAGTAGTATGGGTATCAACAAAGAATAATAAAGCAGATGTATATGCATATGATATAAAATTATCAAATAAAGGAACTACATTTAAATGTAAATTTAAAGGTAACGATGAAATAAATGTATTTGAGACAAAATTACTAGGAGAAGCTAATGTTTATAATATTCTAGAATCTATTGCTATGGCATATTCATTAGGTATGAATATAACTGAGATATCAACAGGCGTTAGAAGAATACAAACAGTAGAACATAGATTAGAATTAAGAGAATTCTCAGATAATATTACTATTATAGATGATGCTTATAATTCAAATCCTGTTGGTTCTAAAATGGCTTTAGATGTTCTTGATATGATGGATGGTAAAAAGATTATTATTACTCCTGGTATGATTGAACTTGGTGAAAAACAATATGAATATAACAAAGAATTTGGTCGTCAAATGGCTAAAGTATGTGATGAAGTCATATTAATAGGTGTTGAACAAACAAGACCAATTTTTGAAGGATTAAAAGAAGCAAAATATAATGAAAAGAAAATACATATATTAAATGATGTTAAAGATTCATTTAAATTAATGCAAAAGATTAGTGATGATAATTCATATGTATTAATAGAAAATGATTTACCAGATATATTTAATGAGTAGGAGATGAATAAAATTGAAGATTAAATTAGGAGTTATTTTTGGTGGTGAAACAGTAGAACATGAAATAAGTATTATTTCTGCTTTACAAGCTATAAAAAGTATTGATAATGATAAATATGAAGTAATACCAATTTATATTGGTAAAGATAGAGAATGGTATTATGGACATATATTATTAGATATTGATACATATAAAGATATTGAAGATACTAAAAAATATTTAAAAAGAGTAACTTTATATAAAAAAGGAGATAAATTCTTATTACAACAAACAACTGGATTATTAAGAAAAGATATAACTGATTTAGATGTTATTCTTCCAGTAGTACATGGTAATAATGTTGAAGATGGTACTTTAGCTGGTTATCTAGATACTATTGGTATTCCATATGTATCAAGTAGAGTATTAGGTTCAGCATTAGGTCAAGATAAAGTTGTAATGAAACAAGTAATGGCTTCTTGTGGTATACCTATTGTTGATTATATATGGTTTTATGATAATGAATATTTAACAGATAAAGATGAAATAATAGAAAATATTAAAAAAATGGGATATCCAGTAGTAGTAAAACCTGCTACTCTAGGAAGTAGTGTAGGTATTACTTTTGTTAAAAGTGAAAAAGATATAAAACCTGCTATTGAAGAAGCAATTGCTTATGATGTAAAAATAGTTGTTGAAAAAGCGGTTGATAATTTAACTGAAGTTAATGCCAGTGTACTAGGTAACTATGAAGTACAAAGAGTTAGTCCTATTGAAGAAGTAATGGGAGAGGATGAAATACTTTCATATCAAGATAAATACTTATCAGGTGGTAAATCTAAAGGTGGAGCATCTAAAGGAATGGCATCTACTAGTAGAATAATTCCAGCTAGAATATCTGATAAATTAACAAAAGATATTCAAGAAACTGCTATAAAAGTATTCAAAGTATTAAACTTAAGTGGTGTATGTAGAATAGATTTCTTAATTGATTCTAAAACTAATAAATTCTATGTAAATGAACCAAATACTATACCGGGTAGTTTATCATTCTATTTATGGAAAGAAGATGGACTTGAATATAAAGAATTATTAAATGAAATGATTAATGCTTGTATAAAAGAGTATAAAAATAGATCTAGAAAAACTAGATCATTTGATACAAATATATTAGAAAATTTCAATGGAACTAAAGGTACAAAAAAAGGATTAAAAAATTAATCCTTTTTTATTCAGCTCTTGGTCCGTAATTGTTACCTTCATTAACACTATCAGTTAAATAAAAAATGAATACAATGATTGGTCCTGCTAATGGTATTAATGCCATTAATAAATACCAACCAGATTTGTTAATGTCATGCAATCTTCTAACAGATAATGCTAAACTAGGTATTAATAATGCTAGATAAATAAGTCCTTCTAGCGCTGCAACAGTTTGTTGTGGTAATCTAAGAATTCCAAATACAATTCCTAAGCAAATTCCAAATAAGAAAGATGCTAACATTACCCACCAATAATCTGCTCTAGTTGAACGTCCATTAAAGTTAGTATAGTTACGGAAAAAAACTTTAACTGCTTCTATCATAAATGAACTCCTTTCGTATTTTAATTATATCATATTTTTATTTGGTTTGTATATATTCTATAGAACCTTTTTTATTAGATTTATTTATTAAATCATTCTCATCTAAAATATATCTAACTCTTTTAGCTACACCAATATTTCCATCAATTAATTTTGCCTTTGGAAAATATTTTTGTATCTTATCTTTAATGATAGGGTAGTGAGTACAACCAAGTACAATAACATCTATTTTTTTATCTTTATAACTTATTAAATATTTAGATAATAATGCATCTATTCTTTTATCATCTTTCATTTCTATAGCATTAGCAAGACCATCACATGGTAATAAAAAGGCATTTTCATTTTCTTTAAGATTAATATCTAATAATGATTGCGTTCTCTCTGAATTAATAGTACTAGGTGTTGCCATTACAAGAAAGTTTTTATAGTTATTATCACATGCTACTTTAATAGCTGGTTCTGTTCCTACAAAAGGAATACTTTTAAATCTATTTCTTAAATAATCTATGCAATTAGTAGTTGCTGTATTGCATGCTATAACAATTAATTTAACATCTTTTTTTAACAATGTTTTAACAATCTTTTCAGTAATAGAGCATAATTCTTCTTTAGTTTTTTCTCCATATGGATTATTCTTTGTATCAGCATAAAAAATATAATCTTCATTTGGTAATAATTTTTTAATTTCATTAAGAGTAGTTAATCCACCAATACCTGAATCAAAAACACCTATCTTTTTATTCATATTAATCATCTCTATTAAATATTATAGCATAAAAAAACCAATCTTTACGATTGGTTAATTATTATTGTTCTTCTGCAAAAGCAGGTAATACTACTTTTGTTAGGAAAAGTGGATCTAAAGTTATAACACCATGTTCTAATAATTGAACGAACATAGCATCTTCTTCATCTTTTTTATTAACTAAATATCCAAAAACTGCATCTCCAATTTTTCTTGTATCAACTACAAGATATTTTCTTGTTCCTAGTAAGAAGACTTTATCATTATAATTCATTATTATAAGCTCCTTTCTTTAACAGAACCACCAAGTAATTGCAAATTATTTTCAGCTTCTGCTAAGGCTGGTTCCAATGATTTATCTTTTTCAGCCATTTCTTTTAAAACTGCAATATATTTTTTGTATTCTTCAATATTTCCAGTCTTATTTAATTTATTCTTAATAGCTTTAATAATTGAAACAATAGTTATAAAACCAGGGGTTAATGCTAAGAATCCAACTGATCCCAAAGCAAGAGCATATAAACCATCTGCAAGCATAGCAGATAATCCAACACCATCTATTATATTAAATAGAGTAATAAGTAATCCCAGAGATCCACCCATTGTAACAGAAGCGCCACCAAGTACAAATACAAAATCTTTTAAAGAACTATGTTGAAGAATATCAATTTTAAAGAAATTTCTTAATTTTTCTCTTAGTGTTTTAGCTTGAGCTTTTTCTACTTCTGTTTGCATTTCATAAGAGCCTTCGTAACCGATTCCTTTCATCAATCCAAAATTCATTGCTCTTTTTTGAATCTCTCTATCAGATGCATCTTTTATATATCCTTCTCTTTTATCTTTTGGAATAGCCGCTAGTCTTTTTCTTACTTCAACTAACATTTTTACACATTCTTCAAATGTATCACTAGTTAATAGAACTGATTTTCTTTCACTATCTGGAACATCTTCATAATCACGATAATTAGAAACATATATTCCACCATATTGTTCATAACTGATGGGTTTTCTTAACCTTTTCTTACATTTTTTTAGATACTTAGTATAAAGAACCTCAGAAGTAGTAAGTAGTCTATTTAATTCATCACGTATATCTTTTTCTGCCATTCCCGCATCTATTTTATCAAAATCATGTTTAATATCACGTTCTACGTAATTTCTATACATTTCCTCACTTTGTTCCAACCATGTTTTTAATTGTTCTGGTTTAACATTATTATCTTTAAATTTCTTTTTAGACATATAATACATCTCCTTTACTATATACAAAATTATTATAATAAATATTTGATTTAAACTCAATTTTTTTAAAAAAATATAATGTAAATTAACTAATAAATATGTTAATATTATTATAGAGGTTAATATGGAAACATTAGTAAATAGTATAATTAATTTATTTAGTGGTATTGCTACATATAAATTTGGTAAAGAAATAATAGTTTTTATTATTTCTATTTTACCTATATTAGAATTAAGAGGTGGGTTACTAGCTGCATCTCTTTTAGGTGTTAAACCAATACCAGCATATATTGTTTCAATAATAGGTAATATTCTTCCAGTACCATTTATTTTATTGTTTATTACTAAAATATTAGAATGGATGGAGAATTCTAAAATTAAATGGATGAATAAATTAGCTAAATGGTTACATAAGAAAGCTGATAAGAATAAAGATAAAATAGAAAAATATGGCTACTTAGGATTACTATTATTTGTTGGTATTCCTTTACCTGGTACTGGGGCATGGACAGGATGTTTAGTAGCTTCAGTGTTAAATTTGGATAGAAAAAAAGCCTTTTTTGCTACATTATGTGGTATAATTATGGCTAGTATAATAATGATGATTATCTCATATGGAATATTAGGTAATTTAATTCGTTAGGAGGATATTATGTTTTATTTAATCATTTGTGCTCTACCTATAATAGTACTTGGCTTATACATTTATATGAAAGATAGAGATCGTGAACCATTTTCATTATTAATGAAGTTAATAGGAAAGGGAATGCTTGCTTGTTTACTTGTTATTGTTATAAAAGGAATATTAGGTTTATTTATTCCATTATTTTCAATGGAAACATCCGCTATGACAAATAGACAATTAGTAATATATGCATTTTTAGGTGTAGCTTTAATAGAAGAAGCATGTAAGTATTTCTTTGTTTATAAAGATACATATGATCATAAAGAATTTGATAGTACATTTGATATGGCTGTATATGCATGTTTTGTATCATTAGGATTTGCATTTTTTGAGAATCTTGAATACTTAATTGAATATGGTGTAGCAGGACAATTTGTTAGATATTTTACTGCTGTACCAATGCATTTGTGTACAGGTATATTTATGGGTATATATTTAGGTGAAGCTGCACTTGCACAAAGAAAGAATATGAGAGAAGCTAGACAAAATAAAGTATTTGCTTTATTAGTACCAGTATTCTTACATGGCTTTTATGATTATACAATTATGGCAGGATTTAATGCTATATGGATTATATCTTTCATAGTAATTGTTGTTTTATCAATAATACTTGTAAATGTTAAAAGAAATCATGATGTTAAAATAAAATATCCTAATAATCAATGTCCACATTGTCATGAAAGAATAGTTGGTCCTTATTGTATTGGCTGTGGTAAAAAATTGTTTTAAAAAAAGATTCATAATTGAATCTTTTTTATTTTAATTTAGAAAATATATTTCCTAAAGAATCATTTATAACAAGATTAGCTATTCTATCATAATCAGTTGTTGATCTATTTATTATTACTAAGCTCTTTCCTCTAAAGAAACTTATTAATCCACTAGCAGGATAAACTGTTAATGATGAACCAGCTACTATCATTAAATCTGCTTTCATAACAGCATCTTGTGCTTTCATTAAATCATCTGGAAGCATTTCACCATATAATACAACGTCTGGTTTAATAATACCTCCACATTCACATTTAGGGACACCTTTAGTATTAAATATTTTTTCTGGTCCATAGAATTTATTACATCTAACACAATAATTTCTATATATTGAACCATGTAGTTCATATACTACTTTAGAGCCTGCTTTTTGATGTAATTCATCGATATTTTGTGTTATAACACATTTTAATTTGCCTTTCTTTTCTAATTCAGCTAAATATTTATGAGTAACATTAGGTTCTTTATCTAAACAATTTAATTTGTCTCTATAAAACTTATAAAAACCTTCAGTATTAGCATAAAAATATCCAGCACTTAGAATTGTTTCAGGCGGTACACTATACTTTTCATTATATAGTCCATCTTTACTTCTAAAATCTTTAATACCACTCTCTGTAGATACTCCAGCACCTCCAAAGAAGACAATATTATTTGATTCATCAATCATTTTTTGTAATTTTTCAACATCTTTTTTCATACCTTAATTATAATATATTTTTTGATTTATTGTATTAAAAATGATAAAATTTATTAACAAGGAGAATTATGAAAAAAAGTTATTATATAATTTGTATTATTTGTATATTATTAATATTATTTATTAGTAAGTTTTTAACATATAATAAATATCAAAATAAACAAGAAATAATTATATCAAATGATGGAAATATAACTATATTACATAAAGATGTTAAAAACTATTTAACATATAATGGTATTAAAATAAGAAATGATTTTAATAAATATGAATATGAAAAAAGTGATGATACATATATTTTATATGATAAAGATGAAGATATCATAAATATGTTTTCTATTTTTAAAGTTGAAACATTGATAGATGTATTTAAAAAGTTTGATGATACTTTAAGTGAAAAAGAAATAAATAAGTTTTTAAAAGATAATAATATAAATAATGATATAGAACTATTAGATTATATAAGTAATTATTCTAAAAATATAAATCTATTTAGTAGTAATTATGATATTAAACTTAATGATTATATACGTCGTTATATTAATGAAGTAATGCCTCTAATATATGAATATAAAGTTATAGATGGAGATTATTATGGAATAGTAACTTATAATTTAAATTATGAAGAAGAAAAAACAATAGAAGTAATGTTATTAAAGAATAATGTTAGATATATTATTTCTTATATAGGCAGTGAAATAGAAGAAAAATATGTGTTAGATTTGATAGGTACAGTGATTTTTGATGAAGAAGAGTAATAAACTTAAAATATTATATGAAGATAAATGTTTAATAGTTGTATTTAAGAATAGTAATTTACCAACTATTAAAAGTGAAAAGTATCCTAATAGTTTATATAGTGAAGTATATGATTATTTACATAAAAAGAATCAAAGAGTATTTGTTGTTCACAGATTAGATAAAGATACTAGTGGATTAGTAGTATTTGCTAAAGATGATAAAACCAAAAAAATACTTCAAGATAATTGGGATAAAACTATTAGAAAGTATTATGCTATTGTACATGGGCAAACTAAAAGATGTGATGAAATAATTTCTTATATTAAAGAAACTAAAACATTGTATAGTTATTCTACTAAAGATAAGAGTGGTGAACTTGCTAAAACATTATTCAAGAAAGTTAAATCTAACAAGTTATACACATTACTTGATATAGAAATAAAAACAGGTAAAAAGAATCAAATAAGAGTACATATGAAAGATAATAATACTCCTATAATAGGGGATAGAAAATATGGTAAAAAAGATGGATTTAGGCATATGGCATTAAATGCATATTATTTATGTTTTAAACATCCAATTACTAAACAAAAAATAGAAATAGATACAGGTATCCCTGAAGAGTTTAATAGTATTATGAATAATGTAAAATAAAAGAGAAACTATCTAGTTTCTCTTTTTATTAGTTTAGCATGAACTACTACTTTTTCATCTGTTTTATGACATGTAGATAAAGTAAGAAGTGTATCATTTACTGAAACATCAGCATCAAATTTATATTTAGATCTACCTTTCATAGTATCAATAAACTCTTGAAAATCTTCATCGCTTTCAAAATCAGTAGTTATATAATAGTTTTCTGTTTTAATAGAATAAACACTAAATATTTGCCATAGAGTATTTTCTTTTTCAGTAGATAATTTAATAATATGATTATCTTTTTTATTATACCAATCTTTTGTTAATACATTTTTAAGTGTACCAAACATAGTTTTATTTAATCTAGCATGTCCATATATAATATTATTTCTACTTAAATTATTTATATCATTTCTATAATCTAAGAATACCCATCCAGCATCAGTATATTTCTTTTCAAATGAATGAGTTAAATAATACTTATTATCTTTTGCTTGTACAAATGGATAATTAATATTAGTACCACTAACTTGTATCCATCCTTTAGTATCTTTATTCTTCTTTTTTAGTTCACTAAAGTCTACATTTATAAGATTCATTTTAATATATGACCAATATATACTAGTTTTTTTAGTATCTTTTTTTGATACTTCTTCTTCACCAATAATTTCTACATTTTCAGTTGAATTAACTTCTTCTACAACAGTAGTTTTTTCTAGATCATCCACAATTCTATCAGTATCTTTATTATCTTCACTCCACATAAAAATCTTAACTGTACTGTAAGTAAAAGTTAATACACATGCAATTAATATAATTATTAATATAATTTTAATTATCTTTTGTTTCATATTATAAGTATATAATAAAAAAGGTGAAAAATAAACAAATTATTATTCACCTGGTATTATTTGAACAGTTGTTCCTTCTACACCACTTGATGGTTTAGGAGTACTATAGTTTACAGTTGAAACTTTCTTTGGTTCTGTTCCTTTAATAAATAAATGTGTTTGTATTTTTGATTTTGGAGTAGTTGAGTTAGGTTTCAAAGGTGGATTAGTTCCAACAACAACCTTAGCTGATACTATTCCAGAAGGTCTTTTAAATTTAGAATTCTTTTTCATAACTTTATTAACTATTTCTTTTTGAATCTTCCTTCTTTCACTCCAACCATGAGAAGATGTCATATATGTCTTTTTAGTTAATTTATCATATCCATACCATATAGCAACACTATAATCTGGACTATATGTTACTGTCCATGCATCTTGAATAGTTGATTTAGGTAATCTTAGTTTTTTAACTCTATCATAATCAGCACTACTAGTACCTGTTTTACAAGCTAAATCAGTTCCTTTAACCTTTACACTTCCTGGAGTAACATTTTTAAGTATTGAACTAATCATATATGCAGTAGTTGCTTTCATAACTCTTTTCTTTGTAAAAGTAAATTCTTCTGTTATATCTTCTTGTCCAGTTTTATAAACTATTTTAGTAAATGAATGTGGTTCTGTATAATATCCACCATTTCCAAAAGCAGCATATGCACCCGCTAATTGAACTGGAGATACACCATTAAATCCACCAATTGAATGAGCTTCATTTATATAAGTACTATTAGGATTTAAATACTCTGGTGTTATACCAAGAGATGTAACAAATTGATTTATTTTAGAATTTTTAACTTTCTTAAATGCTTGAAGAGCACATGTATTTCTTGATTGAACTAAGCATTGTCTTAATGTCATAAATCCTAGATATCTATTATCTACATTATGCATTGTACCACCACTTGAATATTTAACTGGTTTATCAACAAATGGAGTATAAGTTGACCAATTGTTATATTCAATAC